>JGI24158J21664_10001460_pt1 | contig 26733 bp, 19 predicted proteins | sample Ectturendosymbi3_FD_21664 | JGI IMG/M metagenome (IMG submission 21664) | reverse complement strand
CGTGACTTCAAATAATTTACAGTATGAAATGGACTTCCACACAGAAGCAAATTCCCAGACAAAATCAAAAATTCAACTTGCTTTCAGCGAATAAAGTTTCTGTATAGCATAAAGGGCCCACTTCCCGAAAGTTTGCCTGGGGTACCTAAAATCTGATACCCACCCCTTGCGCATGATAATGAAAAAGTTTAACACAAAGCACCGCGGGGCTCGTAGCAATTGCAATTTGCTACTATTGTTAATCCGGCACTGCACCCAAGTATAAGCTGGTTTCGACAGTTTTCTTGCTTACAATATGAATACCCCTATTTGCTGCAGATGTTTCACCAGAAGCTCGATGGTGCTTCGTTCTGCGTTGGTTGCCGGTCACAAGTTTCGTTTAAGATTCATGGAAATGGTGGAGCATTGGAAGAAGTGGCTCGAATTAGAAACACATTCGTAAAAACACAAAATCATTGGATGCAATGTAATATGCTGAGGCGCACTACAGGAAAGAACGACTGGAATGTCCAACTGGACTTTTCGACCCCCACCCCCCCTGCATATCACTCCTACATCCATGGACACGAGAATCTCCTCGCACCCCAAACAGCGGTACGTCCACACAAACACTGGTCACAAACGCATTTACCAATTCCATCTTTTCATCAACAGTAGCTGGTCGTGAGGTGTTGGTGGGAGTGACCGTTGTGGTTGGAGCTGTTGCTTTTCTTTTCTCCTTCTTTATCTCCTTAGCTTTTGCTTTGGCGGTGGTTGAGAGGACAGCAGTCTCCACTTTCTCCGCCTCCCTCCCCTTCTTTTCTTCGATGGGGCCCGGGTACGCGTACACGCTGGGCTTCGCGTTGGACCGGAACTGCATTTTCGGCATCTTCGTTCATAAAACAACACAGTGGCGTTAAAAGTTCACAGAAGGCTCGGTGAAAAAGTCATGTATCCATGACAACAAAAACCGCTGGGTAACTTTCGTTGTTGTGCTGGCGTTTGAAAACATTCAACGGTGTAAAAATACTCGTGCGGTGGTGCGCGAAACGTTGTGCAACAAAGGGCGCTTGTGCTTGAGTGTAACGGTTTGTCAATCATAAACGATTTTAAAAAAGCAGCTTCAAGCAAAGGTTTCCTGCAGGACCTGTTCGATAATTACATCATCGCGGTCACGTGTGTGCGAAAGAACAGCTGCGAGAGATTCCAGCGAACAAATGACGTTCCAGTTTCAAAACCTGCAGCCTCATCAATGGTTGCAACTCAGTACAACACGCATTAAACAACATGTACAATTAATCGCTGTATAAGCAAACCGGAAATATCGCCAAAAGCGAAATCCACGTCACAATGGCACTGCACTGCTTACTCGTGCGTGAACGCTCTCGGGATTTGAACGTGGAATGAAAATATTAACTGACCGCTTCTGCAAATAAACCATTCAAAGTCAACGAACCTGGAAACATCCGAAAACCTACGCAGTTAAGGATTTAATCTTGGAATGTTTGTTTCAAAAATATTTAATGCAAATAGATTTTAATATTCTTTGAATTACTTTGGGAGGAAGAAAATGCAACGTTCACTCGCCTTCACGTAATACAAGAACTGTATGGTTTGAAAATACACACGATGAGTATTGTTGGATGCCGCAAAAATAGCCTGGATGCTTCCAGATACCGCAGGACGACCCTTGTAATTTCATTCGGACCGGATGTGATGAAACAGAAGCATGCGAAACACTAGGAACGGTTACACTGTATCCGTGAGAGTCGCGAAAATTTGAGGCGAAATCAGTTCCTCAGCGCTCCCCCCCATTCGAGCTCGATACCGAGAAACGGTTCTGATCAAATATGACGCCTCGCAACTCACCTTCAGACTCGAATTCAGGCCGATGATGGCCGCAGGGGTGAATGCGAGGGCCAGAAAATGCGACAGGGGGAACCAGTACCAGAACTGACAGAAGACCAGCATGCCGGCCACCGACGCCATGTTAACATGTCCGGACCGCGACTGCATCGACAATGTAGCGTTCCGACCGCCTGTGAAGTCATAATGCCATTAATCAAACACGAATCGTTTACGTGGGAGCTGCGCCCAACATCACAGCTGCTGCGAAAACTAAGCACCACACACCCAAGCGACGGGACTTGGAACCATTCCTCGCTTTGCTTTAAAACTTTGCCATATTTCCTACCAACTGTTACGTGGACGTTTAGTTTTGAAGTGAAAGTTCGGAAAAACGTTGTTCGCGATCGAACACCACTGCTCGTGGGTCTCTGCCGCACCTGCATCGATGATTCCCTGAGAGATGATCGCTCCGAGCTTCGCCATCACGTCCTCGTGCTTGTCGTTGATGACTTTGCGATAGAGCTCCTTGAATGTTTTCACCTGTAATACACTGTCGACCATCAACGGCTGCTCCAACAACATGAAAGCAAGTTGCAAATCGCTGTAACGACAGTCGCGTTTGTACCCAAGTATTACCAGCGACTTCTCTACAACAACTNTAAACACAGTGGGCTTGAAACAACACGAGCGTGGTTTTGATCTCTCGACAATGAAGTGGAGGCTTCAGCGTCGAAAGTAGTTTGTTTTGCCTCCGCAGTCTGCCTTCGCTTCGCGTAAGCCAACCCACGACCTCCGGGTCTAAGCCGGTTACGCTTCACTGCACATGTCTCACAGAAATGACAGACGGCTGTTGGGAGAAAAAGACTTCATGTCAGTCTCAGCAGTTATTTTAGAAAGCCTGCAGCCAAACGTGTTGGGTTACCGCTTTGCTACAAACACAAGGATCAAAATAGATCATGGCTAATTCTAAACCAGCACAGCCGGTTGCTCATCAACGATTATTTCCAGATCACCATCAGCCAGTTCACCGCAAGAACAAAAGCAGAGCACTGATGCAGCAGCAGTCGTCCATGTTCAAAATTGAAAGTCACTTGCAACGTGCTGTGGAGTATTTTATCAACTGANTCAATTTCAATTTGATCAAAAGCTGAAGAATCCTCAGTTGGCGGAATAAGCTACTCTGTTAAAAAATCAAAGTGATTGACTGTCTGTTGAGAACGGGGCGCTTTCCAGCTGATACATGGCAGTATCTGCACAGTCCTGCGAGCAACTGACTAAGTCACCAAACGGAATAACGAAAGTAACTCCAGAAACTGTTAACATCGTATTGAACGAAAAAGAGGCGTGGGAGGTGCCGCGGATGAAGGGTCACGTGGTCAACAGGTGGGAGGATGACTCAGATACCGAAGATCTAAATCATTGTAAGGTAAGAAGATAGCAGCGCGCCGCAGACAACCGGCTAAACACGTCACAAAGTAAATACATTCAGGCAAAGACAGGACAACGGAAGCCGAAGCGAAAATTGAATACATCCGGTTTTATAGTGGATTGTTTCTCATTATTGATCAAAACGATTGTAATAGTGATGCAATCAACGCTTTTCGCATAATCACATTTTAAGACACACTAATCTATAAAATATAAACATAAGTTAAATGCGACAGAAAAGCTTAAATTCATCATAACGTATAAACAGATGGCCGCCTGCCTGTTCGTTTCGTAGCCTTTAACTTTGGCAGACTGTCCACTTGGCCTTTCTCATTAAGGTTGCTTGGGAAATTGGGGAAAAATAACTTGGGTATTGAACACTGGTTTGCTGGCATCCTTTTTTTCTTGCGTTACTTCTTAAAGCAGTGGTTCTTAACCTTTTCTCACCACACCCCCTTAAGTAATTGTCCTTTGTTTTAACCCCCTTAAGTAATTGTCCTTTGTTTCAACCCCTTTTTATTCTGAAGCTGAGCCATGAACTGTGTGCATGTCTCGTCTTGTAACGTCATAATAAACCTTCATTGCTGGCCAGAAGCCCGCCACAGTCAGGGTTGCCATTTTAGCTGATTTGCTGCTAGATCTAGCAGGATTTTCTCACTGTTAGCTGTAAAATTTTCAATCTAGCCGTTAGCTGATTTTCTAGCAGGATTTTGAAAACCGTTTGACATATTTATCAGGTAACAAATTCCTGACAAAAAACTTTGTTTGAACAGTTTTTCAAGATGAAAACTTTTACACCTTTGTGGTCAAAAAACAGTTATCTTCTTTGTGAAGCTTTAAATCAGAGGTGGGGAATCTATTTACTATCACGGGCCGCATAAATTGTGCATTATTGCTGGCGGGCAAATAATTTAGTTTATCCTAAAATTCCACCTTTATCTTACTACGAGGGATAGAGGCTTCTCATGACATACCATCTTAAGGGATAGAGGCTTCTGACTTAACTGTCTAAGTACCTACGTATCATGGAGCTTCGTTTTGGCGTGATCTTGTACTCTAAATTGGGTAACGAAAATTCTGATCCATGCCATATCTATTGTTCACGCGGGCCGCATTTGGCCCGCGGGCCGCAGGTTCCACACCCCTGCTTTAACTTGAACAACACCAGCACTAGACACAACCAGCTGCCTTCAATCATTTGGAATTTTTATCATAACGTAATGGAACTGCTTAAGCAGATAATTCCATCATAATAACAAGTAACTGATGACTTGAAGCTTATTAGCGCATCAGGTTGAAAGACTGCATTGGTAGAATATCTTTTTACCCCGCGAAACATATAAGATTTCCAAATGGTTCAGTTACACCAGGAAGTATAGTAATATCTGGCAAACCAAAGCAATATTGACAAAAGTTTCGACATACTATATATGGCAGCGAGAACGAATCAGAATTTAAAAGTTGGCTCGGTGCTTATCTTGCTGATTCAAGCAAAGCCTATTGCAAATTTTGCAATAATACAATTATAGCGAAACATTGTGAACTTTAAAGGCATGCTGGAAGCAAAACGCACATAGACTAAAGAACCTTTTGCGTGCTCCCAAATGCAAACAACACAAATTTTTGAGTTACAAAGACCAGACTTAGAAAGTTGTAAGGTTGAAGCTATACTCAGTCAGTCTAGCGCTAAGCATGTTTTATAAACACATGCGACCAACTTCTCTCTGCTGCATGGAGCTCCTTCTTGAACATTGGCAGATGTTTATTGTCATTGGTGAGTGGCTTGATTTGGCGCTAATGTGGCCGCGTCAAGGATATTCGCTTTGTTTTTAAACATCTGAGGAATGTTTTTTCTCATTCTGTCTATTTCTGGACAGCCTTCACTTTGCATTAAAACCAATATATATTCTCAGTACGAAACTTTAAAAATTGATTTGGGAGATAAAAAAGGAAATGACTGACTGCACTTTTAAATGGTTTGTTTGCAAAAACCGCAAACGCGGAAATGTGACTCATGAAGATCAATGGCGGATATTCAGGGTGTTCACGGTGTTCAGTGAACACCTGAAAATGAAGAAAAAAATTTTAAAATCGGTTTTAGGGCATTCATGAGCGATTAATGACAAGAACTGCCTTTATTTGTACCGTTTGTCAGCCAGCGGGGATATGTTTTTTAACACGGTCGAACGATTTTTACTTGTCTGTTCAAGCATGACTGCAGGTTGTTCAGTAATATTCAAATTTAAATAAATGAACAAGGAAAATAAACGCCAGTGGAGCCAAGCGCTTTCAAAACAGCCAGGTTGTTCACCGTGCCTGGTGAACAACTTGTTTACGTCATACGTTGTTTTGCTAGCTTTTCCGCTTAATCTGTACAGTGGCAGCAAGCTGTGCAGTAGGCTGGATTCCTTGTGGTGGACTTGTACAGTTGGGTTTTGCTTCAGATTGAAATAGCCTACTTTGGCTAGGTAGGTGGTGTGGTTTCTTTTTTCTTTGTTTGTGTGTGTGATGCTCACTGTGACAGTTTGAGTTTGGCCAATTTTAAAAATGAGAATGCACGAAGTGACGAAGCTTAACATTACGGACTTAAGTGGTGGTGAGCCTAGGCTGTGCAAAGCAGCCTAACGCTAAAATGTGGGTGGAATGTTGATACCGGTAGCAGTCGGAAAACCGATGCTTCCTAACACGTAAGCCAGTTGATCATTTTGACTATTCTGTGTCGCGAATGCTATTTATTTCTTATAAGTGAGTTCAATTGGAAAGAGTTTGTCACGAGAAATGAATTCAATCAATTCTTGTTCGTGCCCGATGCTGTCGACGTTCTACGCGTGCTGCGCGTGGTTCGATTATTATGATCAACTGCCAATCTGTTCAAGTGTTCGAATGGCTTGTGGTAGGCGAGAACCACCACGACTGGTGAACCTCCAGTTCTGGGCTGGTTCCGAGCCTGTTGAACACCCTACCAAAATCGCCTCGCCACCGTACGCCACTGATGAAGATGTGGCCTGAGCCTGCCAGAAGACCGATTGTTCAGCCGACCCTCTAAAACTGGGCTTCTCAAACTATGGGTCGCGACCCCATTTGGGGTTGCGAAATGTAATTTTGGGTCGCGAAACAAAATGGCTTGACAAGTCAGATATACAACTTTTGTAAACTTAATAATTAAAAGTAGGCCTGCAGTGAATCTATTTCTACTGCATACTTAGGGGCAATATCGTGCTTTATGCTTATAGTTGTTTGCTGGGAATGACTGCCTGAGCTATCAAATGATAATAATCAACAAAGCACAAGTCACGCGTTGTTGTCATGATTGTTTTAACGTACTGGCCAATACTGACTTTGTTGCATTCATTCCGACACGAAGACATGATTGTGTTTAGAACTCTAGGTCTACTGTAGTTTAGGGGATAGGCAAACTGCTTTGAGAGCACACCGAGTAGTTTCAAAGTTATAAGCTTCATACATAGTTCCAGCAGCACTTCGGACTTTGATTCAGGAAAAGTTTGATCCACGAACCATACACAATTTAAATTTCAGGAGGCCACACACCTGCCATGCCAAGGATAAGTTTGTGGAGTTATTAAACCGCATAGTTTGCAACTGGAATTTTCAAAGCAGAGTTGATGTCATATTTGGATAGAACAATAAACGAATAAATGCCCAGTCATTTCTGATTTAGCCATTCATAAACTCTTAGAGTGTTGCACAAGATATTTGTGTGAAGCGGTGTTCTCAAAATTAATAATCAAGTCCAAAAAACGATCCTTTTTGAAAAATGTTAAGAATGTCCTTCGTCCTGCATTGTCTGGTAGTGCGTCCATCCCATTAGTTGTGCTTGATAACAAAAAAACAATGGTTAATTTTTTTCGCCTTTCTGTTTCTCTTACGTGGTAGTTTTGTTGCTGTATAGTTACTTTCGTGAATTGTGTGCATTTGTATGACTTCGCCATAGACAAAAATGCTTCTTGAGATTTGTAATGAGACGTTCACACGTATCATTAACATAGGCTATCCATCAATTCAAAGAGGTCGCATAGAAAAAAAATTTTCATGGGCCGCAGTACAAAAACGTTTGAGAGCCCTGCTCTAAAACAGTGGCTCTTGCTCTTAACGGGGGACACGCCTCCCCAGGGAGCGTCAATAAATCTCTGGGGAGGCGAGCCCTTAATGCGCTCTACAACGGGGAAAGTTTGATCAGCAAATTTTCCAATAAATACAATTGTTTTTACAGCTTATTTTATGTCAGGAGGGTTGAAACGAAGGACAATTGCTTAAGGGGGTGTGGTGAGAAAAGGTTAAGAACCACTGCTTTAAGAAGTAACGCAAGAAAAGAAGCATGCCAGCACAGAAACAAACTAAAGCTGACCAGTGTTCAATAGCCAAGTTATTTTTCCCCAATTTCCCAAGCAACCTTAATGAGAAAGGCCAAGTGGACAGTCTGCCAAAGTTAAGAAAGGCTACGAAACGAACAGGCAGGCGACCATCTGTTTATACGTTATGATGAATTTAAGCTGCATTTTATGTTTATATTTTATATATTAGTGTGTCTTAAATGTGATTATGCGAAAAGCGTAGATTACATCACTCAGTGATTGCCATGATTCTAAAAACCTCTGCCAATTATGTGTGAAAAGCTCCACAGACCGAGCATTCTACCGCTACAACTTCCTCCGAGCCAGTCAAGTAGATTCTTTCCCACAAAACATACACTTGACCAACGGGGTTTCCTCCCAGCTTGCTTGACGGTCGCTAAGTAACGTTTAATATTGAGGCAACACTGACGTAAGAGGAGGACATTGATCCGATAAAAAACCCTTCAAAATGGCAACGGCGAACAATGCTAGATGGGAAACCCTTTTCGCTTATCTAAGGCGACGTTGAACAGTAGCAACAACGAATTGGCAAAAGAAAACCAAGTCGTCCTGAGTAAACAGTGGCGAAAAGATTCCGATGAATGTTTCACCACGTGCTCCGTGCTATAGTTTGTTTGAGTCAGAAATATTTTAAGAATGACGTCGAACACATTAAAATGAAAGTTTATGAAATGCGATCAACGGACATGCTGCAGTCACAGATCTCGCCCTTGCTCAACAAATTAAGGCAACCGTTCACCAGACCTGCGTGTCTGAACTGTCAGCGTCCTGGCCAGACGGGAACGTGAGTTGTCGGGGATTGAACACATTATTTGAACTTTGTTGACAAATGGCCAACGCCCGCATCGCAAGATACAGCGATCGACTAAAATTTGCGTCACACCAGTGATTCTCAACGTGGCCAACTTGGACTACCTGGAATTTCTAGTGGTCCACAAAGAGTTCAATGAATGGGGGCGATACACCCCGAGCTGAACGAATGAGGCTGCGAAGGTTGAAACCGAATCATTGAAAGTTGAACCCCGGAGCTACGATCACACCATCATCAAATTCACAAAACCAACAGCTGTTAAAGAACTTTCCTGCAGTGATTATTTCACCGGCCGCCTGAAGAACTCATGAGCAGGGGTGGATATTAGGGGAGTCGAGCGAGGCGGTCGCCCGGGGCCCCCTTTCTCAGAGATGCCGTGCCCCCCATTTGAGCGTGTCGCGTTAGTTTTTATGTTGTTTTGTTATAAAGCTCATGAAACACCCTAAAGCCACATTTAATAATCTCTGAAGCGAGTCGTGTGTTTTCCAATATAAAGCAAAAATTATGTGATAATGTGCCAAAGGGGGCCCCTCAAAAACTTTAATATGTAGTTTTGAGCCCTTTCTGAGAGTTTGCCTCGGGCCCCTAAATTCTAATATCCAACCCTGCTCATAAGGTCTTGTATAATAATTTCCAAACCGAACGATAAAAGACCCGCAAAAAACGAGTTATTTAATTAACACCAAATTACACATTAGTATGAGGTAAATGAACTCCACTCTTGCAACGTGCCCTTGAACAACATCTGCAAGCTTTTAAACTTTTTTCGGAACTGCAACTAACGCATTAAATTGCAGACAAAAAATTGTAACATAAATACATTTTACGGACTAGAGTCTAGATAAAGCCATTTTTGACAGGATTCAACAACGAAGACACATGTAACCGCTACATCAACGACGTCGTTAAAAATTAAGACTTGTACAGAACTGTACCTTGGAACAAGTAGCCTCGGTGTGCTGCACGAGTATCATGGCCGAGGCGACAAGTGCTCCTTGTCGCACGTAGTTCACTGAGTCGCTGGTAAGAGGCTCCAAAAGCCCCAAAGCATCCTGGAATGGAGTAAAACATGAAAGCTGCGTGAGAAACAAAGAGACAAAAACAGTGGTTTCGTGGTATTTGTTTCTTTGCGCTTTCGATTGTAACCCGAGAAACCATTCGTTAATAAAACTTTATATGCTCCGCTTCAGACAATGGCCACATACAAATCATTTATTAGTGCAGCAGGTGAAAGATATTTTGGGTATTTATTAATTAGGTATTTCCCTGACTTACCACCTAACCTTTTTTGCATTTTATTCCAGCAGCATGGAAGACTTTATTTATAAACACGAGGGTTCGATGCCTGCGAGAGCGTTCTTGTTGTGGCGAGAAATTTAGCTCAAATAAAGCTCAATATTTTACGATGTTTTTGATTCTGAAGTGATTCACATCATAACCCCGAAGGTCACAAATTACTTGCGAAGCGGACCTCATGCGTTCTTTTCACAACCGAACAGCATGAAGCACGGCTTCAACAACCAACCTATAAATTAACAGAAATGTGTTGATTCCGCATCAGTTTGCTGTTTTTCGAACACACAGTTGCAATGAAGTATTTTGCAACTGAAAACAGGTGTGGAATTATGGCGTGATGATCTACGACAGGGGTGCGCGACACAGGACACGGGTGACCGACCTGCACCTTAAGTAGGTTCGCAGCAGCACGAGAGCGATTAGGTTCAGGTAAAAGGTGATTTTTCTATTTGACATTAATCACGACAAGTCGCGCAGTAATTTGAATCAGCAATTTATTCAAACGCGCCTAACTGACGTCAGGAACAAAGTACTCGGACTGCAGTGTTGCTATTTCATTGACGACATTTTGTTCGGCAATAAGGATGTTCGTTTACAATGCCAGCAATTACTTCAACACAGTATGGTTCAAGACTAAAGTATATAACAAACTCGTTGTGCAGACATTTGCGATTAATTGATTTGATACAACATTCATTTGCATTCACTCCAGATCACTTTAATTTTACGCCACGTTGAAGTGAAGCTGTTTTGATTTACTGTTGACATTTTTATGATCTACCTTCCACTTCTTTCGGGGAGACCTGAAGTTTAGCAAGGTTATGCCCTTCCGTGTCCAAGGTGAATCACGCTGAGTTGTAAATGCACTCGCCCTTTAAAACGAGAAAACTCTTCGTACCTCGGGTTTGTAAGGGTGCGTTGCACCTCTGAAATGTCATTTAGACCAAGTCAAAGAATTATATGTTTTGCATTCCTGCCCGTTTCCTTTTCCGAGGCGTCACAATAGTTTCAGTTTCTAACTGAAAAATGAAAGACGAGAAAAGAAAAAAGTCATATTGCGTTGGTCAAAACAATCGCAGGGGAAAATTAAATTTCGTGGCTTTTTAAAAGAGAGATGCAACTGCATATGAGCAAAACGTCTGACACGTGATCTCTACAAATGCGACTGTTTTGGCAGATAAGGTTAATTCCGAAGAATATCAGAATTCGCTACAAATTTTCAAGTGAATGTGGTCTCAATAGTCATGGAACCGAAAACTTTGGCATGGGCCCTGTTCTGGTTGAACATCCCTGACTTTCACTTGCGATCGAAAAGCAAACCACGTTCGTTGTGTAGATGGTCATTGTAACTATAGACACACATTACAACTATGGTCTAAGAGCATCTAGTGCCAAGTGTGATACAACTGTACCCGTCTGCTGAGTATTCAAAACACAATAAAACTGGAACAGCGTTTTGTTTATAGTGAAATTTCGAACACGCGTAACTTCCCAACCACCAAACAACTGTCACCTTGCTTCCAGTCCCAGCACACGATATCCCCAAAGCCATTGCCGCTCCGTACCTGACGTGGGGATTGTAACTTTCTGACAGGAGAGACACAACACTCGGACATTGCTCGGGAGTTCTGTAAAGCGGGGAAACACTTGACGCTAAATTATTGGATCCCTGTCTTCTTGTTGCAAACACGACCAGATTTGATGGAAACATGTTTTTACCCAACAAGTTACATAACATGAAGAATCATTTGTGCTATTGTATGTTACAAAACTACATGTTTCAAAGGTAGCTAAATACAATGTAAAACAAATACAGACAGCGCAGGATAATTGAAGGAACAAAAACGACTGTAAACGGATGATAAAGGGGAAAGTAATAAGAAAATAATGGTTCAATTACGTGTTTTGCGAACACAGATTTTTAAACGTTCTTTTCTTCAACGTACACATGCAGCAGGTAAGTTAGATGCAACGCACCAGACTGAAACCACCTAGAGCAGGGTTGCTCACGCTTTTTCAGCGTGCCAGCTACTATACTCATAAAATGAACAAGTCAAAATAACTACAAAAATACAAAACATATATTCATTAATAAATAAAGGTATAGTGAGAATTTTTAAAACGGATACCCACACGAGCTCATGCTCAATTTTCCTGAAATTATCAGGAATAATGTGATAAACTACTGCGCCAGGCTGAGCAAAGTCAGTGGAAATTGGGCAAACGACACCGCGCTCCTCGGTCAACCAGCCTCCACCAGCGAAATATTGCTGCTGCCACAGAACAAGTCTTGAATGTGAATTATTAGGTTTGACCAACACAGCAACAGCTTGCGTGGCACGTTCGCTCATAACCCTTTAAGTATCAATGAATGTTTAAATTCACGAATGTTGTTTGCTGAAACTTAATGAACGTCCAATAAAATATTGCTGCCAGCAATCGCAAACAAGGAATAAAAACCTAAGTTGACTACTGGTAACACTCGCTTGACCCTGTGGCCTAATGGATAAGGCGTCAGCCTCCGGAGCTGAAGATTGTGGGTTCGAGTCCCATCAGGGTCGAATTTTACACTTTGTTTGTAGACCCGAAAGTTTAGTACTGAAGTGCAAAAACACCACTAAACAAAATAGAAAAACATCGGGCGATTTGTTGACCAGCACATTTCATTGAAACTGATATTTTAATTTACATCAGGACAGGTTCTCCACAAATCGCCCAGATGTTCATGACATGCAAAAGCCTAGAACATACGCCAAAGGTGAGATTACAACTTCTCGAAATACGTAAAAGTCAAAGTGGGATCCTTAAATATATTGACAGAAATTCTTTTTGTTTAATTTGGAATCTACAGCAGAGAAAAACTTTTTGGCAATTATTATTAAAACTTTACTATTTCACAATATCAATTTGCGTCCAACATAACGAAATGCTTGCATTTGTTTTAGTTAATCGGTAAGCATCAAACTACAAAGTTAAACACTGCTTAAGCGTTTCACCACATTATACTGTATTGACAGTACAGTCTTCTACTGGCTGCGCTCGCGCTCCACTCATGTTTATTCACGAGTTATGCTCCGCTCTGCTGTTCAAACCATTGCGTTGTGTTTGGGGCTGAAACCTTGCATCCCAACCACTCACATACGCGTGGGAAACAACAATCATAAAAGTCAGTCATCTAACAAAGGGATGTGTTGGTCAACAACGCAAACCTTTGCTGTTTGACGAATTTGTGTAAACATGCAAACTTTACTCTGAAACAGTGTACGTTAGGTGTGCACGTCACTACATGAATGAAATATATTCATACGATTGTAAACAACGCGCTAGTTCAGTGATTCTTAATGTTGACAACCCCGGAGATCCCTATCACGAAAGACATTGGCTTGGAGACCCCTCATCCGCGGTTATGTCGTTGGTCAATGTGGTGGCCATTGCTTGTGTATCTGAGGGTTGAAAAAAACACTTTGGCATTCCTTCTGAAGACCCCTAGATTTCCTGCTGGGACCGCGTTAAGAGCTACTGGCCTAGTTCCATGTTCTGATTTGCGTGCCGTGTGTCGAAGTCATTCGAACTTTGCACTGTATTTACAAACACCATTTGAACCCCATGAAGAAATTTACAAACTACAAATGTACACTTTAAATGAAACAGCCAAGTTGCCATAAAACCTAAAACTTCATGTAGAGATTACTGTACTCTGAAATGTGTTGAACGTTTTCAAACGGGAAATACAGATCGACTTCTTTCAAACCTGCAACATTAAGATTTTTCAAAATAATATCTCCTCAATAACAACATCTTGGTTTATATTAATAATATCTTAAAATAATTGCAACATCTCAATCAGAATCGGCAACTGTTTGCCAAGCCCCATGCTCAATACCAAATCTTTCAACCACCCAAGTTTCATTGCGAACGGCATTGGCTCTGGAAGGGTAGTAGGCACCACGCGCCATGTGTCATGAAAACATGTGGAACTGTGCTGGTATTTGGTAGAAGAATTGTTTGAACAATCTTTTCACTTCGCTGCTTAGCAGCATTTACGAAACCAACGCAGTGTTCCACAATTTCTTGCAAAACAAAAATATTTACAAGAAGCCACTTAAAAACATCCAAATACTTCGTGTTATTTTTCGTCCAATCGTTACAAGCCTGTCGGAGGTAACCTTTGCAAGTAGCAGCTGATATCTTCCTTAAAACACGTCGCTGGCGCACAAGAAACTAGTCTCCGCAAAGGCGCCGAAGTCGAATCAATAAGCAAATATTTTCAATAGGAAATCGATTTCACGTTAACTCCGCGCGTCCTCAGTCCTGAAACCTTATTGAGATAAAATTAAATTATCAAAAATATTTTCCGATTTATTCAACTTCGCCACCTTTGTGGAGACTGATTACTTGAATACTGATATGTGCAAGTTTGAATCATCGCAAAAAGATGAAAGCAAAGTTCAGCCGGCTGATTCCTCGAAAGCAAACAGCAAATCCAGAGCTTTTAATTGTCTGGCATTCACTTCGCCGAATGCTAATCATGCTATCACGCCAAACTCTGCATGCAAGCGTTGGCTCAATACCATCAACAATTTAATTTTTTCAGCCAAAGAAATCTTACTACGGCCACTGCCAGCAAAAGGCTTAACATACTTTTGACGAAGAAGATACGCCGATTAGCGTCTGACAGTTCGTGGCAACAGGTGCCCATAAACCGCACCAGTAAAAGCCTTAGCATCCCTAGTTGCTCGCGCCATGACTGACTTGTTCAGATTTACGCGCATATGGAAGGTGGAGCAGATAGATACTGCCAGTGGTTTGGTGCTGAGCGGCGCAGAAGCCTTCAAATCAAGTTTAACTCTTATTCATAGTCGTACTTTCTAACACCAGAAAGTTCTTTTGAAAAGGAAATTGAAAATGTTAAAAGTTTGTTTGCAACTTTAAAACACAAACTGTAGAGAATTGACTACCTGCCATTACAAATAAAACCACGCTGCAGGAACGACGTGTGAACCACATCACCAATGTGGAACATTCCGAGCATCAGCGTTACGATAAATAAGCAAAAATGAAAATGGAATTTATATGAGCGACAGAAATCAATGAGGGTTTGATGGACTTAATAAACATTAAGGTAAGTAACATGTATCTCTGTGCGTCTTGCATTAAGTTACTAAAATTGATCAACATAAGCAACACCAAAAATTTAAAGTTGTTGAAATGCAGATTAGAATTACGTAGATTTTGTTAAATACACGTTGGTGGCAACACGACAGCTGAGGTCAAAGTTGTGGTCGAACCGTAACATGACCTCCGAAGCCCAATGACGTGAGACAACAACGGAATAGATATTCAGAGAGAAAAAAGTTGAACACAGCCACGCCGTTGTTCTGCTGACAGCAAGTGGCCAGAAGAACAGCGAGCTGCTGCAGAACGTCGCATTTTAGTCAGAGATGAGCGCTGGTGTCGAAAGTTGAGACAGATTTCTGCGACTGAGAATTCGCTCCAAAGCAACAGACTCACCACTTGGAAGGAACCAGGGGACGGAAAATGTGAGAAAGGAAATGCCAGAAACGATAGCGACAATTCTGCCCAGAACTGACACCAACTCAACCGCAGTAGGTGAGTATGTTCAAAGTCTAAGCAACCGCGCACTTGATGCCAGGTCAGGCCACTAAACAAGTCATGTGATCTACAGGTAGAGAAGATGAACCACTTAACTGGGCGATCCTTTCTCTAATTCCTATAATATGTTTGGTTGCTGCTGGCAACATCCTGGTCATACTGGCTGTCTGCATGGACAGGAAGTTACGTAGCGCCACGAACTACTTCTTGACTTCCTTGGCAGTGGCAGACCTGCTGGTCGCCCTGACTGTTATGCCACCCAGCGTCGCTATGATCATCAACAGTAAGTGAATGATTCAACGTTTTATATTAGTCTGAAAAAAGCAAATAATGACATCAGATCAAAATATTTGCCAAACGCCTGTAGACACTATTTCGTATGTTAACAAATGCCATGAGATACGTAATGTCGCAAAATCAGGAACAGCATCTTATATTTTGACTTGTAAAAGTTTGCTGCTGTTAAGAAATCACGCATAGCATGAACCGAAAGGCCAGGTAACCGATCATGTATGGTAACTATTTCGATTCCCAGCTTTTGCAACATCTGATTGCAATACTTTCATATTTTCAACGACACAAGAGAACGACCACGGAGGTGAAACATTCTGTCGTTCGGCGAAAAGTTTTATCGGAGTGAGGTCTTGGCATTGACGCAAATTTTCCGCAGGGTGAGCAACACAATAACGCTAGACACACAGCTAACGAGTGTGGCTGCCTGCTCCCGGCGTAGACCCAGCAACAACAGAGTTAAGTGGCCATATTGACAAAGACTCTGTTGATTTGTTTGCACAAGACCAACAGTGGATCAGACCACTCGTGCGTTGTGTAACATTTTAGGCAACACGAAAGTGGTTACCACTCTGTAATGAGAGCAGCGCAGGTGTTCAATAAATACGACTTGTAAAGCATAAAATGACTTAGACGTAGATTTTTGAAAGCATAACATTGTGTGGCAAAGCACTGCGGGCAAATCATGTCCAGAGTGAATATCTGGAACCTGGCTTCGATGAATAGAAGCGGTGGCTGGCTGGCTGGCTAGCATGACGATCTGCCGTAAGTCCGAACGGAGCAGAACAGGAATGTGGACTAAATGCTCAAAGGAGAGAAAACTTTATGAACGACGCTTTATTGTGTCTAACTAAATTTAATGATTACAAAACTTCACCTTGGCTGTACCAGACACTGCTGCCACTTGCGAAATGGTGCTGGACATGGCACAATGTCGCAACGCTAAGGTCATTATCGACAAAAAGCAGACCTTTCCCACGAGCCACAAGCATACCAAACCTCAGAAGTTTCCAATTTGAATTAGAACCGACACAACCAGTGTTCCAGTTTTTAAACTCTTCGACTTTTTCGTCGCACAGGGTCCGAAACCAACAGATTACTTTATAAGCAGAACAGTTTTCCGCGGTGTATGATATACAATCAGTTTGTGCAGCTTTAGTCCCAAGTGCCCAACTTTTTCGAGGTTATATCGTAAATATCACCTGGTGCCTGTTGTCGGCCACAAACCAATCTCCGCTATTTTAACAACAAACAGAAAACAGTTTCCGAAGTTCCGATTTGTTCTACACCAGAGGTCTCCAAACTTTTTGTCAGAGGGCCACAAACTATTACACAACAGTTCGAGGGCCGGACACCTTACATGATGTGATTGCTTCGAAATATGTCACATTCTATTAAATCAACATGTTTTTCTTAAACACGTATATTACTTTTTCATTCTTCACAAAATAGCTTCGCGGGCCGGATTTTGCCCGCGGGCTGTGGTTTGGTGACCCTCGTTCTGTACAATCACAACCATGTACGGGAGAGGTGCAAACAGAGGACACCGAACAAGTGTGAATGTTAGCGCATTAGCACAAAACCGCATAAGCTAAATTCTATAAGCAGCTCGCACCAACCGCCAATTGCAACACAACAGGTCAAAGAGCGTGCGCATGCCTCAATGACAACCACAAATTTGATTCGAGATGCCAGGCGCTGTCACGCATGGTTTCACTGCAATGCCGAAACTTGTTTGTAGAAGCCTGGTGCCCACAATTTGATCCATTATATTTATGCACTTTTAAGCATTCACATTAGTTACACGAAGGACAACCTCTTTTCATTTAAAATTCCCTCAAATCTTATCAAACTTTTCTCTCTCTAGATTGAGCCCAATGAGACCGCTTGCATAAACCAATTAACGCTGAGTTCCATGCCAGCAAGTAGGTACCTGTTGTCCGAGGCCTCTTCAAACAAACTGCAATTGAACACAAAGCAACTCATCTTTAGTTTAAACTTAAATCTTTCGATAAAAAGCTGTTTGAGGGATGGTTTTGTATCGCGCAAGTCCGTAAGTGTTTTGGACTTCCGCATAAAGCCACAGAAACAATTAGCAGACCGAGAAGGTAAACATAACTGGTAATACGTTGGAATTCGATCATAGTATTGATCCTAATTGGCGAAAACGACCTCTCCGGTCACAAGCCATTCCCGTCAACCTCCTCCTCCATCAACATGTCACAATCGGTGTTTGTGAAAACCTCTCTTGCGCGCTCCGTCACAGCCGCAGGAGTTGAAAGGTATCTTCGATCTACTGCAGTTTCTTGAAAACTGTCTTGTAATTTGACAGTTTTGAGATTTTCTTATTGGCATTTGACAAAAAAATTGTTTTAATTAAGAAGTGACAATAATTATCAGTGCAATTCAACTGTATGGACTTCTTTTCTTGACATAATCATACGATTCAAAAGCCGGATTACCTCTGTTGTCAAGGACTTTAAGGCAGGGGTCCGCAAATACTGGGTCGCCACCTAGATTTGTGTCGCGAGACCTTCTACTCTGAGTCGCGAGATAATTCGAATTTGCCATTCCCACTACATAGAATAAATGCAATCACTCAGTGCTAAGTTTCATACAATTTTGTGCAAGAAAATTGCTACTGTCAATAGTAGTCTTAAAATTGATATTCATTTGTAAAGTATTTTCCACAAAATTATCTTCTCACGACATGTTTGGGTCGCAAGAATCCAGAACTAGGGTCGCACCAAGAAGTATTTGCGGACCCCGATTTACGGCACTTTTCTGCTGCAACTGGAAGAGCCTCGCGTCCTTATTTATTCAGAAAAACAAACAAACCTTAACAATTCTTGTCTCTCTGCCAAAGCCTTTCGTTCCTGTACGCACAGCCAAGTAAGACACAGCTTCGAAACGGAAGTTGCACAAATGACAGAAGTTGCACATAACATCTTAGTAACTAATGCTACGATGACAGTAATGGTCTTTTGCAAAGTTACTGCTTACATACACGCACGAGCTCGGCATACTGGATATTTGTTGAAGTTACGATCATTTTGAAAGAAGTTCAGACGCGTCGTTGAAATAAAGAATGTCCGAAACTAACCTATTGGGTTTAACACAATAAGGTAACGTTACGTTGACTTGTTATTTGCGCCTGAACAACTGTTTTTCAATCAGGTGAAAATAGTGTGTTGTAAAATGAATTACAGCTGCTTAATTTATTCTAATCCATTGTGACGCAACCGCCCGACCACTGATTAAAATCTGAGGCCCACCATTTGTTACTGACAGGCGTGCTTACATTAATATTGTGTGGAACCTGCGCTCAACACTGGGGTGTTCACCACACATCACCTGCTACACCTGTCCCCAGCGGGCCTTTATTGGCGAGCAGCTGTAGATAGATTTTAAGGAAATGTTAATTCTGATTTGAATTGCAGTGAAAGGAAAAATTTACTTTGTGCCACGAGACTCGTTCTGTTTACCTCTTGCTTTTACTTGGTAGATTACGAATGGCCGCTGAGTGACGACCTGTGCGGGGTTTGGGTGATGCTCGATGTGTGCTTCAGCACTTCGTCCATCCTACACCTGTGCATGATCTCGTTGGACCGGTATCTGGCCCTGGCGCGGCCATTCGGGCGAAGCAACAAGCGACAACGCGGAAGTGGAGGCTCAACTTTCAATGGGATCCGCTTCGGCCTAGACAAGAGTGCGAGTTTCAATAAGAGAGTCGCGAGTCGGATCTGCATGGTCTGGACCGTTGCGCTAGGTCAGTTTTAACATCAGTAGCATGTGACGACAATCGATAGAAATGCCTGTTGATGGTACTTGGCCCAATAAAACCTTATTGCGCATGCGCAGTGAAATCCCATCAGCCAAGACAATGGCAAGGTTTACGGAAACCCGTTTTCGTTGTTGCTGCTTCGCATTTTCTTTTTGTTGTAGGCTATACATTCAAGCTTCCCGCCTCTAAAAGAAAAACACCAAGTTGTGTTGGTACGTCGCTATTTAATATCTGAAAAAAATACTGAAAAAACGACCTTTTTGTTGGTGCTTTAACCCAAAAGTCAACGGTTCTTTGGCTGCTGTGACAGATGCTAGACACACGTGACAGGTCGATAGTTTGTTGCAGGGATCGCGATTCCGTTGCCGATACTGGGGAGGCAGGACAGGAACAACTTGATGATCGGCAACATGTGTGCGATCAACATGGCGGAGTTTGCCACGTTCGGATCGCTTGTAGCTTTCTTCCTCCCGTTGGTGATAATGTTTATCATGTACACTCTGACTATACGCATGCTCAGAAAGCAAGCGCGTGCCGTTTCGCACATGATTGAGCACGCGTCAAGCAACAGCTCCACTTATCCCAGCGCGAAGCCTGAATATACGAAGCGAACCGGCTCGCTCGGCGACAGCGGCGGTCCGACGGGGATCGAACGCTCAACCCTCAGAATCGAATATTCAGAGTTAACGAACCATTTCGAGGGGCTAAGTTTGGCGGCCACCGATGATGAAGCTTCAATGACGGACAGCATACGCTCAGTCCTCCTTACAAGAAGCCCCTCAGTAAGACGTGCGTGGCCATCTGACGGCAAATGCCCCTGCGAGCAGCAGCAGGGCGGGGGGGTCCAGCATCGTTGGGCTGCGTCGCTGCCACTCGCCAAGGCGTTGCAGCAAGTTCAAGTGCTGGCCGGTGTCGGTGCAATGATCGTCAATCGTTCAACCAATCAGAGCGTCGAAGCGCATTTGTTAAAAAAAAGGTACGAAGCGCATGATCGACACGTCATAACTGCCACGTCATGCTGGATATTTAAATTCCGCGCGCTTTTATCACCAGATGTAATTGCGAGGATAGTCATCGAAACGAAGACGACCAACGTCGCAAAAAGAAAAAGCTATTTCTCCACCGCCGCCTCCCTTCATACAACAGACGAGCGATGGGTTCGTTTAAAAGCAGAGCGATGGCGAGTATCAACAACGAACAACGGGCATCAAAGGTGAGATGGATTTTTACAAATCATTAGCAGCTTTTTCAGCAGCCGATGTTGAAGTAGATGCTGTGATACTGTCGGGTATGAATTAATAACATCCACGCCATTATGCTAGCTAGAGATATGTTCGTCATCTTTAACATGTTTGTTTACAGATTCTTGGACTGATTTTCGTCCTCTTCTGTTTATTCTGGTGCCCTTTCTTTATCACCAACGTTGTCAGTAGATTTTGCAATGAATGCAACCAAGCTTTGATGGCAGAGTGTATGAACTGGTGAGTGGCAAACGTTGGCAGTGAAAGTCATATTAAGCTTCTGGTTTGTTTCGTGAACTGGTTCTCACTGGAACTACTGATGATTGAAGAGAGCATTGAAATAAACCGCACGAGGCCAGCCGCAAATTCATGAGCTATTACAGATCATGGGGAAGGTCTCATTTGTTTTCGTTTGAGAAAAAACAAATACTTTGGCCTCGCACAGACAACGATTGAAACGGTTGGGTGCGTCCTGCTGTCCTGAAAAATGAAAGTAAAAACTATGTCGTGTTTCAACGATCGTCTCTTTCAGGTTTGTCTGGGTCGGTTACGTGTCATCAGGTGTCAATCCCTGCGTCTACACTATGTTCAGCGGGAGGTTCAGACGGACATTCGCGATGCTCATTCGCTGTAAATGCTCGGCGATTAACAATCGCACCACCAGACAATCGTATTCAAGCAACCGCGACAATTTCTCAAACGCCTCCTTTAGAGCAACAAGCAGCCTCCATCGCACGAACTCGAAGCAGTTATCGAAACCGCCAGACCCTGTTATGACCCCTAGCATGCGGAGCTCGCTCGCTGGAGTCGAGAGAGAGAGCGTGCGAGGAGAACGAGTCGTTCGTTCCACGTCTGCTTCACATCGATTCATTCAAAATCAACACAACGCGATTTACGTGAAAAATCAAACCGAAATTCAGCCTTCATACTGCACTGCCAAGCTATGGAGATCCACCTGGCACGCGTCAACAATGGGCTGCAATGTGACGCCACAAATTATGACCAGCAGCCAGATTCCGAAGCCAGAAGCACATGACGGAACTAATTTTAAACGTCATTATTCAGCAAATGACGTAACAGAGAAAGGTGAGATGCGACAACTTCAAGCCCTGGTGACGTTGTGTGTGACGTTCCGATACGAAAATTGAAGTACTCTCAGAGAAAATGTAAAATTCGTAATTTTGTATACTTGCTCGATAGAAGACCTGTGCAGCGGTGAGGGCGCACATATCTACTGTAACACAGGACTCGTTTCTGCCAAATGTTGTTGCTCTGCACTTCCACGAGCATAGAGGCATATTGTGCACAAACCCCACTACGTATTCTTTACTCAAAGTTGCCAAAAACGCAGGACAGGCGATGATCTCAAGCTCGTTGTTTAAGAACTGAAAATCACGATACTGGGTTTCTAAGTGTGCCACGCAACTGCCCGCAAGTGGCAGGAGGGTGAGTTGCCTACATTTGCAATGTCTCGAAAAGTGATTTTATCTTTCAGTAGTTGAACTAGCAAGAGACAGAGACAACGCAGAGAAGAGCGAACGAAGCAAAATCCGAGATGAAGAACGGTTTTCGGACTCAACCTTCCCCTGACGAAACTCCCACCTACCTGCGATGGACACGGTTCAAGTGGAGTCAGTGACGCATGAAGCTGCACAAGGGTGAAAAACACGAGAGTAATAACAAACAAAACACCGTTTTGCACATTTCATAGTTTCCTCTGTTTTTGTTATTGCCGTAGTAAATGCAGTAAACCATAACGTTTACAGACTTCTGAACATGATGGTGCATGTCGCGTAAGCAGTTGACAGGTGAAAGGGGGGCGTTTTTGAGCAAATAACGTTTGCATGACGTAACAGTGATGTCACCAACGGCGCATATCCGTCAGCAATACACTGTGATTGCCCATAACCCTCACATCTTGTAAGCAATTTTCATCAGACAATCTTAATCGAGATCCTCAGCTGACAGTTTTTTTTAAACCAAAATCAACTAGAGACAATGTGCCCGTGCAAGCGTGACCGTATCGACCACGCCATCTTGCTGACTCTAAGGGATATTCACTAATTAGATATCGTCGCGGAATTGGCTGCAACGAAATACATTTGCTTCACAGTGCAAGTGTACGCTGTCTGGTTGCAGACAAGCCACTAACACAGTCGATTGTAACCTGATAAAGCTTTCGAGGAACTTGTGCCAGGTCGGCCAGCACAGACACCAAGTCTAATGAAGTTTGCAATGACTGGAAGGGAGAATTCACATCGAGCAGTGTGGATATAAAATTATNAGAAGCAACCGACATCGGGACTAGCAACCGACATCGGGATATAAGCAGCAACCGACATCGGNACTGCATCAGTCAGTGTGAGTTTAGTGCAAACGCATTTATACAACATGCGAGAGTGCATGCGTAAGCATTCGAAGTGCAGGTGAAGCATTAGATCTCAAAGTGCTTCTAGATTGTCGGAAATGAATTTCACAGACATGGCTGGGTACATTTTAAGTCTCAATGAACATGTCGCGAGTTTACCAGCCATAAATACCTAAACGTTTTTCCTTCAGCAGCGCGTATCAGANACGTGCAGACAACNAATATATAAAACACTCTTCGCGGCTGCGAGCGGATATCAGGCGAGACGAAGACGTCACAATACGCTGACAGCGCGCGAGGCAGATGTCTGCTGAGTCAAGAGGCAGCGACGCAAACAACGGTAACGACATCCTCCCCTCACAAGTGGCTCCGGTAAATGTATTTTGATCTTTTCCGCTTTATCAACCTTTGACCCCACCCTGCTTAACAAACTGATGCCTGGTGAAGTGTTCTATAATCTTAAGCATCACAATAGAAAAACCCTAAGCATCACAATATAAAAACCTGAAGCATCACAATAGAAAAACCCTAAGCATCACAATATAAAAACCTGAAGCATCACAATAGAAAAACCTGAAGCGTCACAATAGAAAAACCTTGAGCATTGTTGCAACCTCTCCGGTGGTGTTGCGTTAAATATGTGATTCACCACGAACGGGATGTGCGTGAAGAACAACGCCATAAATATATGTGGCGCGAACAAGCAATAATAGAGTGATCATGGCGTATGATCTCTATTGTTGCTTGCTGCCACAGTGTGAAGCTTTGCGCACTTGCCGCTCGGGATTTCCGATCGCAACAGCATCACAATAGAAAACCCTAAGCATCACAACAGAAAAACCTTAAGCATCACAATAGAAAAACCTTAAGCATCACAATAGAAAAACCTAAGCATCACAATTGTTACTCCAACAAATGACATTCGGGCTGGGTACGAAGCATAGAACAGTGTCAGGCGAGGTCAGACTGAAAGACACAAAAGTTAACAGGATGAGGCCATCTGTGGGCACATCACCGCCAAGAAGCACCGCTGTGCATGGATGGTAACAAGCAATTAAGCGTAAAACCTGACAAGACAGTAGTTGTTACGCAGTGGTGGGATTCAAATTTTCAACAACAGGTTCTCTCATTATCACAGTCTCTAGAGGCAAACCACGCCAACAACCGCTTCTCAAGATTAAAGAAATTCTAAGAACAGGTTCTTGCGAACCGGTCGAATCCCGCCACTGATGTTTGTGCTACACCGATACTTATCACGGGCGAGCAGCCACTGCACCTGAACAGGATGAATCCCAGCGCTTCCACCGCAGAACGTCGAACGTCGTTGCTCACGTCTGACACCTAGTGGAAGAAATGATCAACAACGTCTCAAAAATGGAAGAAATGATCAACAACGTCTCAAAAATGCGGAGGGTGGATTATTTACTGGGGCATGACGGAAGTAGTTCAATATTTTTAGATTTACCGCTGGTCTTTCTTAAATAAACTGCTGAAACAATCTGTTCGGTAACAAACCCTACTGTCAAGCAACAAAACACGACAGCGATGTCTACGTTCAAATTCATATGTAACTTGGGCGGTTTCCATGGCGCCGGCCAATCACGTGGCAGGAGGACAAAAGCATTGTTTAGCACCAGCTGATGCGGACACAGAGCTACCACGACTTAAAGCTTTTACTGAAACATTAGCTTTATGGATGAAGATATTGAAAACTAAATAAACATCTTACACAGGACGGGTAATAAACGTCATTCGGTGTGTTACCAAGTTGTGGTGGGAAGGGTTCGATCAGTGACGTAATCAGCCCACATTTTGGGGGGGTCAAATTTTTTAACTTTGAGCGAGCGACAGTATTTTGCTTTTGGACGCCGCCTTTCAAAGCACGAAATGACAAGAAACGCTAGAAATTTGGGGGGGATGGCTCCCTTGGCTACGCATATGGGTCAGATCGGAGGCCAGCTCGTGGCGGTATGCTGGCGACTGGCGGAAGGCCAAACCACTGATACCAGTTGTCTGTGAATGGGTTTTACAAACTTATAACAATTTGAGCCGGGTCATTGGTGACTTGCATGTAGCAGAGATTTGACGACTCGAGTCGAAAGCGAGTCGTGGTTTTGGATGACTGAAATGATTTTAACTCATTTTCGAAAAGAACCGCTCGAAATAACTCACCTAACAAAGACTCGATTCGAGTCACAAAAGAAGCGACTCGTTGTTTGCAAAAGAAGGTATTTCAGTCAAAGTTTTAACGAAAATCGTGACATTCCTTCCACGTTTCACCGAAAATTTGAAATTACTGACTGGTGCGCAAAATTGAGAACTTTGAATGACTCGACAGCAAAAACGAAAAACAAAACACAACTCGACAGCGAGTAGCAACTCGCTTAGACATCCTAATCACTCAAATCGAAGGCGTGCTGACTAGCGTTCGAACCAACTACCAGAATCGTGGCTGGTGGACATGTTTGGCAAGAAGCCGACAGAAGACAACCAACACCGTCATTCTGTGGTCAGATTCGGGTCCAGTCCCATCTTTACGCGGCCACTGCCGGCCAAACATGGCCATTGAAACACAGATGACTCACGGCGACATGAAGTAACTTGCGGTTGGCTTTGTTGCTGCCTGACCCGACGTAGGCCATAGCGATCGTGTACACCGCGCAACGACGGAGGATCGGGTCCTTGTCTTTGACCAGAGTGTCGATCAGAGCGTCAGCCTCCTCCATCCTCCCATACATCACCTGCATAAACACAGTATGGCTGTTTAGCAAGATAATTTGCTTTTGCGAGTCGCGCTATGCCGTTGCTGAGAAATATCTTATTTCGCTGAAGATTCGCTTCTTGCTTCTGCAATACAATTAGTGTGGAATTCTTTCAATGATATCGTAAATTCAGGCATACGAAAAAATACGCTGCCGACTGATACGAAGCGCTGTGTCTGTTCGTTCGGCAGATGCTTTCAGTCATGTGAGAGCATTATCGCTTGTAAGATGGAGGGGGGTTTGTTGACATGCCCAGTTTTACTTTGCAGAACGTGTCGGGCTCCAGTTGTTGAATAAGTCACAATGAAAACACAGGAAAGGCAAATGGCGTGTACTCCAAATCAACTATGCACTGGAATGATATGCACTAAGTTGTTCCAACTTAACGATCGGAAACGTTTCTGAAATGTTTTGTATAATTATACTGGCAAAAGTGACATGTTTTCAGCGAAAAAACTGACGTGAATAAAGCATGACAAACAAAAGTTGAAATGCAAACGCTCAGAATAAGAAAGCAAAGCATGCAAAGTCAGTGAGAAACTATTGTGTAATAGTAGTAGTTTACACACAGCACTTGGACAGTTTTGTCTCCAGCACAACATGTTTCATCGCAGTCGTTGCAGCAGTCCTGCGTTTTTTTGCCCATGGACGTAGCATCTTCGTCCTGTCCATAATTTGGCCGATCCAGACTCACTTTATGTTTGATCCGGACCCACTTATGTTTGATCCGGACCCACTTATGTTTGATCCAGACTCACTTATGTTTGATCCGGACTCACTTATGTTTGATCCGGACTCACTTATGTTTGATCCGGACTCACTTATGTTTGATCCGGACTCATTTATGTTTGATCCGGACTCATTTATGTTTGATCCGGACTCACTTATGTTTCATCCGGACTCACTTATGTTTCATCCGGACTCACTTATATTTGATCC
>JGI24158J21664_10001459_pt1 | contig 26738 bp, 17 predicted proteins | sample Ectturendosymbi3_FD_21664 | JGI IMG/M metagenome (IMG submission 21664) | reverse complement strand
AGTATCAGGTTTGCTATTTTAGGGTATGCAGATTGCAAATACAGTATTAGCAAGTAGGCTATACTATGAGGTGTTAAATTTAGACAACTCAAGTTGCATTGCCTGAACCACTTTCGGAGATAGCGCAAGTTGCCGTACGTGGCCTATAACGCTTTTTGGTTGATTTTGAAGTGGTGGTTTTCAGAATGCACCGTATGTTTTTGTATTGTTAAAATGTACGACACAGGGTGGGCCAAAAGTAGACGTGCTCTTGATTGCTTTTTTATACTTATGGCTGAAATTTTGGGACGGTATTGACAAATACTGGATCGTTCCGGTAAGAAAATTATTCTACTTTCACCACTGAGTGGGAGAAAAACATACTTGTAAAAAGCATCAGACAAGGCTGCAACAGGGCGGTAACCAGCTTGGGACACCAGGGGAGGCGAAGAGTTTTCTGAGATGAGCCCAAATTTTTAAACTGTGTCCAATAGTTTTAAACTATGTCCAATGATTTTTCGACGGGGGCGAAACAATTTTCAGGGTTCTTCGCCCACTCTAGTTACAGACAGGCCTGTAACTAGGGGGGAGCAGGGGACAAAGCCCCCTTGCAAAATATTTCGCCCCCCTGGAAAATGTGTTGGACATAGTTTAAAAATCTGGGCTCATCTCAGAAAACTCTGCGTCCACCCTGGTGTCCCAAGCTGGTTGCGGGCCTGCTCTCCAACCCCTCTATCTAGCTTGCTCGTTGGCAATTGCTATTTTGGTAAAAGATATCGATGCCCTCGAAAGCTATTAGGTGCAGCAGGCAAACTAGTAGATTTGGTCCAAAAACGGGCTTAATTTTTGCGTTGATGACGATTGTAAACACGAAATTTCATGGTTAGGTTGAATTTTCGGTCACTGGTATCAGACAAAAAACGAAAGTTGTGAACACTATAATACAAGGCAGCTGTTCTTTGAAGATTGGCACCAATCCTACATACGCAAATGAAGTTTTTTTTATCTCAGGTTTGCTTCATAAACAACCATGTATCTATAGGAGCTACCGGCAGCCTGCTGACAAAATATCTGCGATCAAATCGCCGTGAGTGTAGATGCGTTTTCACATTTCAATCTTCTTAAAAATTGTGAAAAAAGAGACTCCAAGTTTGAATGATCGTCGATTGCGCCACTCAGCCAATGTACTCTACCATGTTGGAGGACGTAAGGCTACAGTATAAAATTCATTTCACCGTCTCTATAGCCGCGCGTCTATGTTTGCGTAGATAAGCTCGCCTATGTGAAGCACCATCAGAAGCAATGGTGAAAGCAAGAGTGCGTGTTCCTCGAGTCTAACCAGTGGTGAAATCGGTAAGAACTTAGCTGCCCTTTGTAGAGATCAGCGATCCCCTAGTGGCACCAAAACATTTACTGTAACGTTATTTTCGTGAAACTCCCCACAAAAAAATCCCATCTTTTTTGGAAATAGCAGAGGATATAATTTTCGCAACAGTGCGTTCTCCCACTTCAGCTTTTGGTGCCGTTCTGCTCCTCTCAACAAGGAATAAACAAACTGCTTTCGATTTTGTTTCCAGAAGCAAAAAGTAGATGCTGTCGAGGATGGTCCTTTGAGACTGACACAACGTTCAGTAATGTTCGCATGTACACTACGTAAAGGGACACGATTTTCCTACATTTGTCTTGAAAACTGATTTTGTGCCCTGGCACATTACTAAGCGGAAAGGTAACAAGTGGGTACTATCGCCGATCACCCGCTTTGAGGCCTTGGTCGCCCAGCTAGAACGTGGTGCCAATCATCTCTTGCACACAAACATCGCACGTCGTTATCTTTCGTTCAGGGAAAATTTGAGGCTTTGCACGGTTTTGTCCTGTCCGGCACTTTAGGACTGTTCCTTTGCTCAAAGATGCAACATATGTACCAAGAGATTACTGGAGGATATGGTAAAGTTTTCTTTCAAACGATTATTATCAAGCCCTTCAAAGTGACACTCGTTTCGTAGTTTCTCGCTCTTTATCAGCCAGCTCACGCTGTGTACCAGTGATGGAGTTAACTGCGATTGTAACTGGCGTAAATTAATTAGCTTGGCAAAGTAAATTTACGTGCTATTTTCTCAAATCGAGTACTTGTACTTCACTTCGACCTAAAACGAAGTAATGGACAAATCATGGCCCGCGGAGCCAAAATCGATGGCCTACGAATGTTTGCTGAAAATCACCGCAAATCGCAAAGCGATGATCCTCCCACGCCGAAAAACAAACACCTCATGTGATGATAAGTAACAACAACAGCCCACTAACCACAGAGCAGTACGCTGGCCCGTCACTGTCATAGAAAGTGTAACAAACTTTTTCATTCGCTTGCGTGACGCCGAAAAGACGGCACCGTCTCCGTTGGGCCAACCGCCCAACAGTTGAGCACCACATCGGGTGTGCATGATCCAAGGGCGGATCCAGAGGGGGGCGATGGAACCCCTAAAACCTACGACAGTAACTTTATTCACCATGATTTTGTACAATTAGGAAAACAGCATTCGCGATATAAGGCCACTGTGACGTCCATCGTTTTTGCACAGCAGTTTTGTAAAGTATACTTCATCCCGTTTACAGTAGCGAAACCGTAATGAGACTTGACTACAAAATATCATTGAAATCGCCCCCTTAACCTTACTGGCTGGACCCGCCCCTGGCTCGATCCAGCACACCTGTCGGTAGGGTGAGGCTGCTACTGGGCGTTGTCGTGTAATAAAGCTTGTTTCTAACTTCTGCAGGAATTTGCATGAATACACGGACGTCGGAAGGGGGGTGCGCGGGACCAAGCCCGTGGATTTTGAAATTTGATATTTTGCTATTAACTTCAGTTGGTCGCCCCTTGGAAAAATCCACTATTTCCCCCCTGGAACAATCTTTCCAACGTCCATCTATAAATATTGCATAAAACGAAAGATAGCGACAATCCGCTTTCGCACCCGTATCGATGGTTGGGAACATGAACGTTTGATCTACGTGAGGTGCGCTGTACAGCCCATTATGACGATTCACTGAACGGCGCACGGAGATCGGTCGCTGCTGCGATTTATCGGAGGACTTGTCTAACGGCGATGCCCTCTTCATCAACATGCACAACACAAGCGGTGTCCGTGGTCTGGCACGTATTTATTGTTCGAATGTTCTTTGTGACGCAACAATTCGAGACCCGCACGGTGGACATTAAGCGCTGTTTTTGATAGCGAAACAAGCGAACGAGAAAAAAAGGACCGCTTCATAATTTTTAGGAGGGGGGCTTCTGGGTTCTGGTAGAAAAGCAACGGGTTNATACAAAACAAAATCAACCACAGAAATTACAAATNGCTACTTATTGCCCCAAAACACCGCACATGAAGCGCCTGACAGTAGAGGCGCGAAGTCAATGCGACACGCTGAGATTCCAGCNAGGCTGACGCAAAATTTTACGTTCTCGGATTTCCGCGGTTGTCGAGGTCTTTGACCTGAATAGAAAAGAAATTATTGAGACNTTTGGCAAACCCACGGTTGACTAGCAACGTTGGTTTACAGCAGGTGTGGGGACCTGCGGCCCGCGTAAACATTTCATGTGGCCCGTATCAGAATTTTTATTACCCAAGTTAGAACACAATATCGCGTCAAAACGCAACTCCATGACAAGCAGACACGTAGACAGTCAGTCAAGAGCAGTCCCTCTCACGTAGTTTCTCTCCCTATTTTCCTTCGCAAGACAAAGGCAGCGGCCCACCAACGAAATTCCGCAATTCATGCGGCCCGTGGTAGTAAATAGCTTCCCCGCCCGTGGTTTAAAGGAAGTTTATGTCCTGTTTCGAGACGCTGGTGCGCAAAGACCCGGAGTTCAGATCATAGCAAGAAGTAATGTTGCTGTCTTACTGCGTCAGCAGCGTCTTGGCACGTGTTTAAAGGTTGAAAAGTCCTCTCTCAGACAATTCAACAATCTAGCTTCTTGGACGTTGCAACAAGGACTCGCCACAAGCTTACTCTGTTTCGGAGTTCGAAATCAGCAAGTTCATGCTTGATGTGCTACCATCGGAAACAGACGGAACACACACAGAGAATGGGTTCAACGGCGTATTAAGTGGAGAAAGTTGCTGTGAAAAATGGCCAAATTTTTCTGACTCAAAACCAGGGTGGATTGATTTAAATCAAGCAATAAAATTTAAAAAATCATGTAATTTTAGAGATTTTTGTGATGTGTATGACACATTTAATTAGCATTCTAATAGGTTTTCACACAGCCTATACAGTATTAGTGTAGAAGGCAGACTTGGACAACTAAACTTTTTTTAGCTTTTCTAAATTAAATTAGCATTAAAATTAGAGGTAACTCAGATGTCACAAATTAGATTAGAATTAAAATTAGCGGATTTGCGAAAAACATAAATTGAAGTAAAATTCGAATTAGAATTACATTTGCTCAAATCAAAGCAACTTTAATCCAAGTTCAATTCATGCCCAAATGTGGATTCATTCTCATAGTCATAAGCACGAGAATAGCAAAGACTTGTTCGACAAGATTGGCGCGTTTCGCGCTGTACAATTCGCCTGCGTGGCTAATGTGTCGTGGTGACTACACCACATAACGTTGAAGTCGTTACAGCAATAGCTGAGTGAATCTGGTCGAGTTGAATTCCTGTTGCTTTTATGCTGATTTCGCCTCCCTCTACCTGGCTCAGGGCGACACAGCATTGCGACTGCGACACCAAAGACTCGTTCCGACGGAGCCGATATCGCTGCCATACTCAGTTCTCGAGCAGCAGCCTTCAGACAAGGGAAACGATGTTCGTTTTTCCAAAACCCTAAAACAGGGATGTGCAATTTATGGCCCGCGGGTCCAAAAGTGGCCCGGGAGCTGAAGTTTTGTGACCCGCGGCAAGGGACAGATGTTCAAGCAAGCATTGCGGTTTTCAAAGGTATTTCCACGGCCGGAAGGGTACTGTAGACCTAAGGCTGAACAGATATTTTGTCAAATTGGTAAATTTTAGGGATAATTCGGTACTTGCTGTGATAAAAACAATCAAAAAGAAAATTGAGGGCCGAATTTTGCAGAGCCTAAGGCAAATCCGGCATTGGTTGTATCTTCCGTGGGTGGTCAGCCCATTGTCAAACACGCAGAGCTTGACACATGCAGCTGTGGGCCGTGGACCAATCTAGTTATGTGCATTTGGCCCGGCAGTGCTGCATGCGTCGCACACCCCTGCCCTAAACATCAGAGCTGGCTGACTGTCGTAAGATGGCTACTGTGCCTTCTGAGTGTGAGTGGATAGGCCAGTGGTTCTTAACCTGGGGTAAATTTACCCCTNGGGGTAAATTTCTTGAACCATAAATTGCAGCCAATCCAAATTTTAATTAATCAATATAAACTGTAAGAATTTGTTAATTTCGTATTTTCAGTAAATGAGCAGATATACCACCAATGAGTGTACTGGGGGTAAATCTGGTAACCTTGTTTGACAAAAAGGGTATAGATATGTAAAAAAAGGTTAAGAACCACTGGGATAGGCAATGTGACGTAATAATGACTGATAAGGCCACGTACAGTAGTTTGTACTGCAGCTGTGAATAAAAAAAGACATTGATCCAGTTTTGACTGTTTTAACTTTTTTATGATGGGATGCTGGCATGGCACTTGTGACCGTTTAGTTGCACTTCCATTGCACGAGGGCGCATTCTCGTTTCATCTTTAAAAATATTGTTGGACAAATTAGCTTTTTTGGCAAAACGGGAAATTAGATTAGAACTAAAATTAGAGCACTGAAGCTTTCAGCGAATTAGATTAAAATTAGAATTATCGTCATTTTGCACTAAGTCATTGAATTGGGAAACTAGCATTAGTTAGTTGTCTGGTAGAAGGCAAAGAGTTCTTATGACGACACATGAACCACTTGAAGTTTTATCAATCATAGAAACTGTGAGGTCACAGATTCTATGTCATTTAACTGCAAAAATTACATGTGGACTCAAATCACTAACCTTTGCAGATTCAGAAGTCATAACTGTTAGAATGCCACAGGTTTGGGAGTGTGGACTGGCATAAAGTGAAAGTTGCATTTAAATTCCATGAAATATGAAGGCTGTTGACTATTAACATAGTCACAGAACATATTTTTGATTCATGAAAAAGATATGTTATCATCATAGGTTTAACATTAGATGTGTGTATGCTGTGAGTGTCAACACAACTTACTAACTGGCAGTTGCAGTATTGGCATTTCAATAAATATTTCATTTCGTACGCTGGTATTGGTGTCATATGAACTTATTTGCATTAAGGGGTATTGCATAAGCGCAAAAAATTTGAATGAATGTTCAACTATTTCTAGTCAGGATTGATTGATTTAAATCATTTCATTTAAATCAGTGATAAAATCAAAAAAATCAAGCAAAAAATCATATGCAGTTTTGAAGCTTTCTGTGATTTGCATGGCACATTTAATTGGTATTCTAATCGCTTTCACATATTGTTGAAGAAGCAGAGACTTCTTATGACAACACAAGTCATGAGATCAAAAATTTTATTAATCATACCAACTGTGAGGTCCCAGATTCTATGCCAACTAACTGCAAAAATGATATGTGGACTAAAATCACTAACATTTGCTGACTCAAATGTCAGAATGCCACATTCTGACTCAAAAGTCAGAATGCCACTAGTGTGAAAGTGTAAACTGACGTAAAGCAGGCCTGTAGCCAGGTTATGAGGGCAAAATAATCTGTGACAAGGGCAAGATTTTTGTTTTTATTATGGTATATGTTTTAAACAAACTTTTCTTCTGGGCACAACAAAATTTAGGGACACTGCCCCTGAATGCCCCCATGGCCACGGGCCTGGCTTAAAGTAAAACTTACATCTCATTTCCAGCAAATATGTATGCTGTTGACTGCAGAAATAGTAGTTTTAAAACATATTTTTGAGTCAGATTTATAATACACATATGTTTTAGGTTTTTACCATTTTATGCATGTAAGTAAGTTATATTTCGTTTTGTACACCGGTGCTGGTGTTATGCATTAATTTGCTTTAAGTGTGGTGAATAAGTGCAAAGTAATTTTGAATAAAAGTTCAGCTGAATTCTAGTTGTACAAGAAGAAACAAAGCACAAAAAAGTCATATTAAAACAAACTTTTTAAAATTCAAAATTACTACTTGTAAGGTGGCCATCCTTTGCACATTAAACAAAAAAATATCATAAAAATCAAAAAAATCTGATTTAAATCAAAAAAATCCAATTTAAATCAAAAAAATCCAATTTTTTTAATTGAAAAAAAATCATGATTTTTATCAACCCTGCCTAAAACCTTTTCGAGGCACGTCAGCACTGTAATTGCTGCAGCAGGTTTTTGAATTCGGTTTTTTACCGAAATACATGTACGAGCACAAACTTGCTGAGTTCGATTGCCAAGCTTGGCAAACGTGCCCGCCCGCTCACCTTGTAAATCCTGACAATCCAGTGCTCGGTAGTGTACGCCTCCTCGAGCACGTCAAGCTCGAAGTCTTTGTTGCCGATCTCCGCGTTCCGGACGCGGTCGTAGCCGGTCGGCTTGTCTGCGCGAAACAGGTTGAACAGTAACAGGACTTTGGCGATTGAGATCAAATACATTCACACTTGGCTTCGTTGCTTGGACGCTGAAGTTCTATTCCAGGGGTGGCCAACCAGTCCGAGACCAAGAGCCACTGTGTTACCGCAAAGAGCCACATCATACACATGAACATCATCCTATATCTTCCTCACTCACACACAGACCTTTGCTCAGCTGGATTTATTGCAAATATCACACACACCAACATGACAATGACAGAACTTTGCAAGCCATTTATTGTTATGGACGTTATTTAGTGGAACTTCTGGTAATTACGTAAGAGCCGCACGACACCGGGCAAAAAGCCGCATTAGGTTCGCGAGGTTAACCACCCCTGTTCTGTTCAGTAGGGAACTACTCTCAGAAGAAAAGCTTTCAACACAGTAACAGTTGAAGCTGAAACAAACTGCCTTGACAGGCACGAGACTATAACGATGGAAACAGTAGAAAAGTACGTTTAGATAGTTTCACACCAACCATACCAACATCAGGCTTACTTTGTTCAGTGTAGACCTGACCGAACCGGTAGTAGCACATCTTGTACATTAAGCAATTCTGCAGCACCTGTAAGAAAAAGCAATACAGAAGTGTAATCAAGCGCTAGTAAAACAAACGCAAGGACGAGCAATCGCCAGAGGGGCACTTGCACTAGAGTTGCCGCAGCTTAGGCACAGGCAAAGGCGCCGCTGTTGATGCATAGAATGCTGGCGGGCCCTTGCCACAGTGACGTCATGATGACCAATATTGTTCAGTCCCAACAGGTCTTGCTGAGCAGACGCATTGGTGAAAAATCCGCCACGCTTGCAGCAGAGTTTAATTCGTGTACTTCAGAAGTCGTTCTAAAANTTNTCCTAGGAATGCGCAATGGCCAGCATGGTTGATGTCAGTCACCAGCAAGCAAACGAATGCACATCCAGAGCTTATAGCGTGGCGANNCAACATAAGATGGCGGACATTTACAAAGGTCAGACGAACGGTGACGCGCGGGCTCTACCTGCGAACCCTCAGAATCGACCCGGAACTCCCCGGCAGGGGTGTAGTAGTCTGCTTCCTTGATGTGAGCGCCGCGGTCCGTTGATCCCCCGATTCTGACCATCCACAAGAACTTGTTGATATCTGCCGAAAAGAAACACANACCTTTTTAGTGTCATTGCAAAAACCAAACTACGGATTTTGAAGTGGTGAGCAATGATGTGACCCCTGANGTCGCGTTGACAAAGATCTCGGGGACTTTTGAGTCGGTTGTTGTTCAGGGAACAGTATTATCGACTCAATCAGGGCGCAGGATTTGCCCACTGGCCACGACCTCACACCCAGTCCTGACCCGCTTATGTATTTCGATTTCCGAAACGGAACACACAGGAAATGGGTTCAACGGCGTATTAAGTGGAAAAAGTTGTTGAAAAAAACGGCCGAATGTTTCTGCTGAAAACTTTGAGGCACGTTAACACTGTGATTGAAGCAACAGGTTTTCGTACCGCTTTTCTGCCGACATACCTGTACGGCATTCCGATCAGGACGTACTGTTAACGCAGGCTTTAAAAAATGGCAAGGAAACGTTTTGTGAACAATCATGAGAACTTGCGTGAAGCATTTCAGTCATTTGTCCCATACTAGTATTAAAACTCGTTGTAACAACATTCACTAGTCAAGATTTTCGGACACTGTCAGCAAATTGACTTTATGTTTTTTCGGTCATTTCAAAACACATACTAAATGCGAGCTAATTGCAATAACCAAGAAGCGGATAATTCGTTTTTGTACGAATCCGCTGCAGCCACGTGACGAGCGATCGAATGTGTAGGTTGGAACTTCGGCAAAAAGCGGCTCACCGTCCGACGAGTAGCCGGTCAGTCCACCGAATATCACCAGCACGTAGTCGACGTCAAGCTCTCTCATTATCTCGTACGCCTTGTCCTCAGTGGACGCCATCGCCTGAGATACAACGGCATCTGCTGTTTTGAATAATGCGCTGGCACAGCACTTGCAAAAAACTTTATACACCGCGAAAGCGCAAACGCAACTCTGTCTCCACAAGCACTGTGCAAAAAGAAGCAAGCAATTTGAAAAAGCTACCTGTCCCACTCTTGATATATGCGTGTTGTTCCACGTGTTGTTGTCAACGAGAATGGTGCGATTGGCCATGGCGGTGATCTGGTAACCGTAATCCCACCAAGACATTACTTTCGAATTCTGCAAATAAGAGCACGGTGAAAGAGCCAAATGAAAACGAGCACTAACGGAAACTATGCAAAGGGGCGCCGGAAAACGGTTGAATAAACCCCCCACCCCGCCTTTTCATGGAGGGAACAACAGGGGTAAGAGAGCCTGAGTTGTCTAAATGAGCTAATCGAAATTTTATGCGAAAGCATATTGATTTCACAAGAACTTTTTTACCTCCAAAAACAGCAACGTCTTAATTTTTACAATTCGATGATGTTTGCAACACGCAAAAAGCGACCACCATTTCCAGCATGTGTGCAGTCCTGCACTGAATACTTAATACGGTTAACAGTTTTGAGATTTGAATGTTGCATAACAATCAGTAATATCATTGAAAATGATCCAGCACTTTCGAATTTGTTTGCACTGGGGACAATGAAACAATGAATCACACGCCCTCCTAGTTGCCCTATGTTTCCACTGATGTGAGGAATCCTCCAAATTCAAGTAACAGTCTAACAATATTCGACGCTTGTAAGTAGAAGGCCTCAGCAGTAGCAAATATCGTCTCCATCAATTTTGCAGTCCGCTGAATTAAGTCATCATCGGCCTTCACACCGATGCTCTTTTGATAGATATGTATCACATAACCGAAACTCCCGTTTGTGGTCCCTATCGCAATCAACAAGCTCACCTCGGGAGTGTTGTGCCTGAGCCAGTAGTACGCTTCCCTGAAATCGTCGAAGATGATTCTGCCGCCGTCGCCGCCCCGCGCGCTCAGAACAATGGAAGGGCTCGAATACGCTTCTGACGTCACCCAGACCGAGTGGGTGGCGAACAACGAAAGGAAAAGTGTCATTGCGACCACAACGCAGGTTGCGATCTGTAACACAAGGAGGAGAATGAATTAAAACTACACGCGACATATACACAAAAGCAGTAGCAGAGTTCCTATTTTTCATCAAGGAAAAGCCTGGATGAGTTCAAGATGCGCGCACATCCGTGGGCTGCTTTGGATCCAGCCTCAAAAAACTAACCCTCTTGACCCGGAGCATTGATGAAACGTGCATCAGCCGATGATGTAAACTGCATCGCGTAAATCTTTCGCTTAAATTAAGCATTCTGTATAGTTGACCGTTCCCGAGTCGGTTAAACGTCGATGAACACCCGGCCATAGCATCAATCCTGGGCCGCAGTGTGGGACGCTGAAAGCAATCCAGTGACCAAGCTGTCAGAAATCTCCTTCGGGGAGCGCGCTTTTGAAAGGTGGCAATGTTAGCTTGACCGGCTATGTGATATGTACAGTTGGTTGAGCATGCGCCACCCTCGATTCCCGGCCGGGCCATAACGAAGACTTGAAAAACGGGCACTCGCGGCCTGTCCAGAGTCGTGCTCAGCGTTAACAGGTGGGTGCAAGGAAACGGTTCAAGCGCGGCGCTGCCACTGACTCGCCACCACCATTGCAGCATTCACTGTGAAAACAGGCCACGGCGCAAGCAAGCGGCAACGGGCGCCGAAGACCACTCCGAAAAGCACAAAATCCGAATGCAACGAAACTGAATTGAACATTTAACTCGCACGACTGCTGCTGTCCTCTCTCACCTCGTTCTTTGCCGGGTAGCTGTTGTCGTGCTTCACTCGGCCCTTCTTGTCCTTGACGACGACGTTTTCCAAGTTCTTCATGTACGTTGTGAGGACGTGATTGACGCCGATGCTGGCCAGAATGCACATGACTGGGGCCAGTACCAGCATGAGACGGACCTGCGGTGACAATGAATAGTGGTGTGAAAGAGAAGTGTTTGCAATAAACGCGAAGGAAAAAACATTTTTTCTAGATTGCGATTTTCGCTTGACTTGCGTGATGCAATAAATACAGGCCACAGAAAAAAACTTCGCAATTTTACAAGGTGGAACAGACAGTATAAAAACGAACGATATTGTTTAAACGAAAGCTATCCCCTGCCTCGACCGCATGCAGGCGCGGATTTACCATTAGGCTGAAAAGGCTTAGGCCTAGGGCCCCCGATTTTGGAGGGCCCTAAACTTTCGGGACTAAGGACAATTTCCAGCATTTTTGTAAGCAATCATATTTGTATTTTGGAGTTGGTTCAACGCATGATTTTTTACTGTGCCGCTAACAAAAGATCTCCATGGAAGAATGAGCGCGTAGGATTGAAGTGAATGACGATGAGCATTCTCTTTCTATGTCGTTGAGACCCGGTTATTTTTAAGGTATAATGCGTGGAACATAACGCCTAAATCAATTTTTCAGATTACACGAGGCCAGTGAGGTACCTTCGTTCAGCCCGGGTCCATCTCTTGTTGCTTTTTATGCGTAAGATACAGGGTAAAGGCAAGACTAGCCTGCATTATAGCTAAGGCTACAGATATTCAATGGCGCAAAATGCAGTTGCGTATCTATGGGAAATGGCGCCATAGATACGCAAGAACTTTCTTCAAATGTACTGCAGTACATTTGCTTCCGAAAGACGTTAGGTTTGAACATGGCCTGCCTAACTTGTCTCTTCCCCTGGGCGCCATCTAATCTCGGTACGCCCCCGTCTATACTCATTTATTTTTATTGCGAAGAATATCAAAACATTCAAACAGGCCCGTAACCAGCTCGGGACACCAGGAGGGGCGAAGAGTTTTCCCGAGAGGGGCCCAATTTTTTTTTTGAGGGGCCTAAATTTTTTTTTGAGGGGCCCAAATTTTTTGAACTATGTCCAATAATTTCAATGGATGTCCAATACATTTTTCATTTTATAGTACAGTATATCAAGATCTAATTGAAATACATGTTCTATGGTTTCTTTTATTATTTTTGAGGCCAACATGGTTGTTGAACAGCAGAAAGCACAATCGGTAACGATTTTTTTTTCATAAGTTTCCATTGCCCTCCATTTTTTTCTGCCCTGCCCCCCCCTGCCCTACCGAATTTCCGGCGTCCCCGGATATCAGTCATCGCAAGCCTTCCAGAAGGGCCCCCAAATTAAAATAGCCTAGAGCCCGAAAATGAAAATTCGCCAAAGACCGCATGTCTGTTAATGTTGATGTTAATTTACAAACAACACGACAGGCAGCAGTATGATCTTACCATGACGGCAGCGAAGTACATGCTGGTCACACCGTACAAGATAATGAAGATATTGTGGTCCGACAGCTTCTGGAAGCAAACGTACAAACCCACTGCGAAGAACACAATGAAACCTCGGTCAGCAACAAAAAATTAATAAATATAAACAGAGCAGTCGCAACGTAGGTACGTTTGTGGGTCGAGTCATTGCGCAAATACAAATCTAACAAGCGCAGCGTAGATGATTGAGCACTGCCAGGGTGGTTCAACTGCGCTTGCTCAAAAGAAATGGGGACATTTCAGTCAAAAGAAATGGGGTCTACGGTGGTATGGGCGTCGGAAAGATTTTTCCCAGGGGGGAAATAGTGGATTTTTCTAGGGGGTTCAAAAGTGGTGAAATGACACTTTACCCACTTGAAACTAAGAAAACAACCTATTTTTGCTAAAAATTTAACAGGAAAATGTCAGATTTTAAAATGCAGGGAAAAGCTACTCCTGCCCTCCTTTCCTACGCCCATGGTATCTGCTCAGTCGCAGGAAAAATATAAAGTCTGCAGTGACGTCAAAACTGCTGGTTCTTTGACGCGAAAGGACTCCTTTCGATAGACACCGTAAGCACAGCACACACTTTCAAGAAATTTTAACTGTCTTGAACTCCACAAGAATTTCTTTTGATGTTGTCGCTTTATTAGCAAGGCTGGTTGTTATGGCATCAAACCGGCTACGAACACGACAACGACAGTTTGTATTAATGATATCGCTTTTACTTTTTCAAAAAAAGCACTACAGAAGAGTTTCGTCACCTAAAAGGGGTATCGAAAAAACCGTGTCGATTGTAAAAAAAGAGCAATGTGCAATGCGTAACGTTGACTGGCCGATGCTAATCAAGCCACGTATTTTTCTAATAACTCGAAAATAATGAGTTGTTAAGTGTTACAGCTAAATTGCTATCCAGCACAGAATTTCCCTGCTTGACAGAGAACGTTTACACCACAGAAGAACATCTTAAACATTGCGAGCGTTCGCGCATGACGATGTCTTGATGATACGAGCATATGCTGAACGTGCCGTCGGCTGGACCCGTACTCACCAGGAAACATGAAAACCAGCATCTGCAAATCGAAGTAAAACGAAGACCAAGTGGTGGGCTGATGTTCTGAGACGGAAGCAATGATGGGTATGTTGTTCTTTGCGTAGCTCGGATCGAGCAGTGAGTAGAAACGGCCGGTCCAAGGGGCGATTTTGCCTGCAAATCAACGCTACTGTCAAACAAAAACTATTTCAACGCGGGAGATTTTGGGGGGAGATTAAGTGATTTTAACTTGTTGTTGTACCTAACAACTATACAAAAGGTTTTGGCGTTTTAAAAATGTTTTTCAAAAATTTACGGGTGGGGGCAATTGTCCGGTTTGCCTCCTCAACACCGGCATTTCCTGTGATCAAGGTCAGCGCAAGGACAAAAAAGCCGGCAGTTGAAATCTCGCACCTGAGAAGGCGAGAAAAGCGACGGCTCCGAGGAAGACCGCACCGACGATGTAGAGAAGCGTTTGCCAGAAGATCGCGAAGTGAGCCGGAGTCAGTTTGCTTCGGAGGTAGTTGACAAAGGACACGATTTGGCAGAGCCCGAACACTCCGAGCGCACCCATGTGTTCTGAAGTCTGGACAGGCTGCAACGTAACGACGAAAGCGTAAGCGTTTGAAACAGGGCTCGTCATGAATATCGCAATTAAACATTTGTTCGAATTTGAAGCGCTCCGTAGATATTATCACGTTAAGCCTGTATCAATTTTGTTTCGAGTTTTGGCAGATTAAAAAACACATTAGCGTAATTAAACCCTTTCAATCGATCACTATCAACTTGAAAAGAGCGAGCCTTGTGAGGCTTGCGATGTCGTATATAAAACAACGCAGAAATTGATTTTCGCGAAAAAGGCTATGTTGGACGTTTCTAGTTGAATAAGAGTTCAAGATGCCTTCGTAATAGGCGAAATATATACTCTGTAAGATATTAGTGTCTCATTCTTAGCTGTGAAAGGATTCCTTTCGACAGACATTGACGTTTCGAAAAACAACTATTTTTATCATCATCAAAGAGATTGTTGACTGAAGTTGAAGTGAAACATTCTGCGCTTCGTCAAATGACATTTTGTTGAGAATGTGAACAGTTGGTTTTCGCAATTCACGAAAAAAGTTAATTGAACTCTTTGGTTCTTGCGTCTAATATGAACTCAGCAACAGAACTTTTGTCATTATTCTCTTCTTTTCTCGCGGAACCTCCTCCAAAAACGAAAACGTCAAAACTAATCCAAAACANCCATAAACTGTTTAAAATGACCATCACCTGCTGATCATACGATTTCTAGCTGATGCAGTATGAACAATCGGTTGATTTAGATATGAACAACACGAGGTAAAAAACACATATTAAACGCACGAAATTCGAATTCACGGTTTTAAACTTAGGAGAAACTGTTTTATAAGATAAAAGGTAATTTCATCGTCATGCTAAATAATAGTAGTCTCTTAAACCACACAGAGTGCGTAAGTAAGTATCCATTTGAACGTGGTTGAAAGTGAAACAAAATCCGCGTGAGCACGCCACTTTGTGAGGAAACAGTAAATTAGAAAATACATCAACAACGTTTTTACAGACAAGCAAATGTCTACAACCAACCTACCTGGAAACCTACGAACGATATCTGCATGGACAGGATGGTGCCGACGCAGTAAACCGTTGTATAGGCCGTGTAGATGCGGTGCGAAAAGCGACCGGTGAGAATGCAGACCAGCACGTGGATTGGAATGAGGTTGATGAGGAAGACGTAGCCACCCCATGACGACACCTGTCAGGCAGGGATGTTCCATCAAATCGCCTTGCGAGTGTCAAAACGACAATTTTCAAAAAATTTAGAAACGGTGGCTTATTCACACGGCTTCATTAGATGACAGTGCGACGCACTGACAATTCAGTATTTTCTAAAAAGGTCTCTTAACAATCTTGAAAGTTTTACTACAAATGCTTGAAAACATTTTTATGAATACCAGTTTGAGCGCAACTTTAAAGAAGCAAAGGCAATTGTAGCGGTCGTATTTCACAAACTTTCCGCGAAATTGCGTAAGAACATTCAGCCACTGCGCATCCCACTGTAACCTGACGTCATCAGTGCAGGTCTCTGCCTTGTTCATTAGGGTCTACGATTAAATCCAAACATTCAGTTTTGCTTCAAACAGGACGTAGAAATAGTATTTATTTAAAGGCACAAAAGGGCTACATCCAAGTTTTAAATAAACACAAGCGTGTATTCCAACCTAGGTCGTCGAGGGTGATCGCAAGTTCGCAACCCCCACAAATACTCACACTATGCTACGATGCACTTACCATGTAAAAGTACGCCAGTGAGCACAAAACCGCCCAAAATACACTTCCGGTTTTCACTGATTTGACCCACAAGAAGTATGTGAAGAGCATACAAAAGATTGCAATTCCTTCATTATCATAAGAGCCTACAAATTAGAACAGCGTTTAGTAATATTTCTGACCGTTTAAAATTGACAGAAATCGGAAGTTTTCAGTCCACTTTAAAAAATCACTCGGTTGATTGTTATGATATTAAGCTGATTTGTGTGAAAATAGATGCTGTGCGTAAATGAATCAATAAAGCCATACAACATTCTCTGCTCAAATGCAAAAGTCAGGCATGTTTTGTGTTACGTCTTGTGGACCAACAACCTGCTTTGAACGCGAACAATTTATGAAAAAAATTTCTGGATTGTAGACGAGAGTGAATGCTTCTATGCATATCATCTTAACCGAGAGCAGGACTCTTTTTTCAACGTAAACCACAAATGTCAGAAAAACAAAAAAAGCTTATTCCTTTTGTGGCAATAACCAACCATCTTTTACCACTACATACCTGCAACAGATCTAGAAATGTAACCAGGGACAACAGCCATAAAGGCAGCAGCTATCAAACCAGCTCCACTGTTTGACAATTCCTTCGTCAAGTGGTATGTAACAATAGACGTGAAAGACGAGAACAAGGGAGCAAGAAAGACGCACATGTTCCTGATATCGATGGTGATGTTGAGGAAATGTAAAACATGGTAAAATGCTGCAGCAGTTACCATCAAACCTAAAGAAACCAATGGTTAAAAATGCAAAAACTAACGACTTTGAAAGAAACTACTCTCCACGTGTGAAATAAGTATGGGATATATCGGCTAATTTTTAATATGAAATCGATTTCATGTTACACTACGCATCGTCAGTCCTTAAATCTTTCAGCAGCTTGGCCGTTTATGGTTAGTGCTGAACCACATTTGCAGTGCATTAAACTCTTTAGAAAACTCGCATATTCATTACCACAAGTTCACAAAACTACATAAATAATTGAACCCTAACTAATAAATCTTAATATTTAAACCAAATGCAGCACCTCAAGTGTAGACGTGAGCAACAAAACTGTGACATTACAGCTATAAGGAGAAAATCTCTAAAATAGAAAAAATTGCAAGTGTGTCTACAAAGTCTTTAATGTCTCCTACACTTTAAAAAATACTGACAAGCTTATAAAAATGACAAAATAAACAGTAAAACCTGGATAAATGGTTCCACCAATAATCCTTCCAAGTGGATACCATGCTGTGTCATCAAACCAATTATGGAAAGCATAGAACCCTTGCTCAGCCAGATATCTCGTTGTGCGATAGTTGAAATAAGGATCAAATTCGTGAATAACACTCTCAAATCGAAGCACAGAAAACAATCGCACAGAAAATGCTGAAAAACGTTGATGATTTTTTAAACTTTTGGAATGTATACAAAAATGACATATATACCCTATAATAATTTAAGCAGTTGGTGAAGAGCATCTCACACATTAAAAAATCAGCCTGAAAGCAGGAGGTTAATTATTGTAAGGTTTTCTTTCATAAAGAAGTTCCTGAATGAATGCTTTTACAAGTTTTGAAGGATGAACCACAAATTGACACGAAACACAGTGTCTTTCTCTTAGCAGGAAGACTAGCTCCATGTTTTATCACAAAAGCCAAGTTGGTTTGATAGCCAAAACATTGCCTTAATTTAGAAGAATTTGTAATCTCAGGAAGAAATCCTTGGAATGCAAAATCACTGCCACCTCTGCAGCTTTCAAACTGCCTTATAATATGCCATTACACTAATGCAGAAAATTGTGTTGCATGGCATGCTAATATATAATATATTCATAATAAAAACAAGCCCATCACCTGAGTCTTTCTTGAATTTGAATAATCTATACATAATATTGTTTTTCTACAAATTTTTACAAAGCACACAAACTATTTGAACGAAGTTCTATTTAATGCTTGTGAAAAGTACATAAAACCCAGATACTTACCTAAAATGCAGCATATTGCAAGAATAAGCATTTTCAACAAATTGTCTTGCTTCTCAATGGACATTCGAAACCAGCCTACACGCCCCATATTTTCAGTTTAAGTTTTAATTCAAATTATAGCCACTATGCAGACATAAATTCAAGACCCCTTTCCCTATAAAAACAACATGTAGTGTTTGGCCAAGACACTATTACATTGGTTGAAAAGCAAATCAAGTAGCAAACAAAAACAAGTATGACAGCATCTGTATAGAAACATTTTTGAGTACTCAACATTTTAGAATCTCAGGCCGCATAAACAAAACTGTCTAAAATTTACATTTCATCACTATATCAAAAATGTGGCAATGGTTGAAAATGCTTTCATTTGCAGAGACAATCCTAAACCACAAAGCAGAGCTCTCAGCTTACAACAGTCCAATAACTCAATGCATAACTTGATCAAAGAATATTGATTTATTGACAAACATCAACGTTTTTCATTTCCATACCCATGGATACTAACAACTTTTTCAATAAATTTTTTATGCATGGTTTATTTTATTACGTTAGCAGACCTTATATTGGTAACTTTTATTTACTGAGGTTGATGAATGGTTTGTCAGTCATGATTGACAATGAAAGCTTAACTGTCAAATAACACATGAAACAATAAAGCTACATGTAACATCCCAAAACAAATGACAAACTGTACTTGCTAGAAAACTCATTCATTTTTGTGGTCCAATTACAAATCACCAGAATAAATTACATAAAACATTATTTTAAATTTTATTCATTTTACAATTATACTATGCATATCCAATCATGACATGTGGGAGATGTGGACTTTGGTCAAGTTCTAAAATTTTGTAGCCATTGAATAATACCAGTTTTTTTAAAGCAAAATAGGAGGTACCTGGTATGGACCTGTAGGAACCCGATTTCTCTGATTTCTAGGGACATGATAATATTCACTAAGTCTAGCGACCTAAATCAGGTTGCTAAAACACCTTAAAAAAACCCTGATAATACATCACTTGCATTTTCACACGTTTGCGGCCAGTCTACAAACATATCGTACTTGGAAATCAGGGAAGAAACAGGGATATTTCAGTTGTCTTACCAACCAGATAGCTCCTCAGCCGATTGCGCTGTAGAGCTGTTCAAGCCCTCAAAAGACTCAGCAAGTCTTCGAGTTGGCAATGAAAAAAAATTTTGGTCTTGGGTTTCAGGTTTTTTGTGAGTGACATTATAAGTAAGGTAGGTTTTTGGCCATTTTTGGCTGCTGGTACCAGACCAGGGCCCAACCGATTGACTGAAGTATTTTGCTCAAATTTGCAATGGAAACTTGGCTAGAATCTAAGTCTTTTGAGACCTTGATTGACTTTCTAGCATTTCTGGTTCAAAAGTTATGGCCTAAAATAAACAAAATAATATCTAATTATGGGATTAATTACTAATTTTGTTGCTTTTAGGTCACAACTTTTGAGCCCAAAACCCCAGCAAGTCATCCAAAGTATCAAAAAACTTGGATTTTAGCCTAGTTTCCAATGAAAAATTGAGCAAAACACTACCATCTACCAGTTCGGGTCTAGGGCCAGATGAAAGGCCCAAAACAACTCCACTTATGATGTCACTCACAAAACACGGAAACACAAAACCAAATATTTTTTGTTCATTGCAGACACGAAGACTTGCTGAATCTTTTGAGGGTTTGAACTGCTCTCTAGCGCAATCATCGGTGGAGATATTTCCGTGCTAAAAACATGTGCAAACTGCTGGATTTTAGCCTTAGCCTACCAGATCGGAAGGTGTTAGCATGAAATTTTTCATGTGAACAATCCATAGCAGTTAAACTAGTTCTCAAACCTAATGCTATCTTAAAAAGCTAAACACTACTCAAGCTAACATTAAAAAATACCAGGTAAGCTGCAACACTAGGAATAAACAGGGAAAATGTTCCTCTGTCTTGCGCACAGCACATCAATGTCTAGCCTTAGTTTTACCTACAGCAAATATTTATACAATATCTGAACCATACGCACAGCAAACTGAAAAATTTTGTTGCTGACTCATTGAAACTGCAGCATGTTGCTTGGCAAGTGTTACATTGGTTTTATTTATGCATTTGTTCACACTCTGTGAAGTTGCTGAAATTAAAATGTGATTGCAATTATGCCAATTACAATTGAAAATGGGTCACAAACAATTTGAGATGTTTCAAAATGAACTATGCACAGTTTTTCGAAGGCTGTTTTAATGTTGATGAAGTCATAACCACAATTACATGAAAACATTTAATTACATTCAGCAGAAAAACAGTGATTGCTTCAATTATGATATCAGCCTTCTCCACTCAGTCATTTTACTGACATATCAATTTAACTCCTAGCAACTAATGTCCAAACCTAGGCACTGCAGTCATCATTTTGCTATTTTGTTTAATTTTTGCTGTACATATTTTGGCTGGTTAATTTTTATGAACTAGAATTTCAGACTACCTTAGCTACCATGTAAACATAATTTAGCTCAGAGTCTCAAACACTTGGTGCCCATGGGCCACGGACATTTTTTGGGGTCCACAACACTTTTTGGGAATTTTCAAAAACGTTATTTACTTTGTTCACCAATGTTTAACACTTTGAGAACCGGCGTACGATATCTTCGTACTTCGATTTCGGCCTAAACAACAGCAGTTTTTGGTTGCCTTACCAACGCCCTAGCTCCTTCACCGATTGCGCTAGATAGCTGTTCAAGGGCTCAAAGGGATCAGACAGTCTAGTAGATTGCACTTGAAAAACAATTTTTTGGTTGGGGGGTGCAGATTTTTTGTGACTGACGTCATAAGTGAAGTAGTTTTGGGGTCATTTTGGCTCGTGTTGCCTGCCCTAGGGCCAAACCGCTAGGCCAAAGTGTTTCGCTGAAGTTTTCATTGGAAACTAGGCTCAAGTCCAAGTCTTTTGAGCCTTTGATCAACTTTCTAGTGTTTCTGGTTCAAAAGTTATGATCTAAAATAAACAAATTAATTAATTATCTAAATAGTCAAATATTTTTACTAACTTACATCATAACTTTTGAACCCGAAACCCTAGCAGGTCATCCAAAGTATCAAAAGACTTGGATTGTAGCCTAGTTTCCAGTAAAAACTTTAGCGAAATACTACACTTAACGGCTGGCGCCCAGGCCAGGCAAAGTGGCCTAAAAGTCTTCCACTTATGACGCCACTCACAAAAAAACCGCATCCCCCAAGCAAAAATTTTTTTTTCGAGTGCAGACTAGAAGACTTGCTGCATCTTTTGAGACTTTTACCGGGTCTGAAGAGCATACCAGACCGGAGAAATTCCCGCGCAAAGCCACGTGCGTTTAGGCGTTTTTTTTCCGAAAATCCCCGAAACCAGCCGGACGCCAAAGAGTTAAAAGTGATTGGCCAGGGAGTGAACAATTTCTTTTTAAACGAAGGCTAGAAATGATTTGCCTAAAACTCACAATACCTTTTGCAGGAAATAAGATGCAAAAACTGTTTCTGGTAAGGTTCACGTGCCACCATTGTTGTGTTAGCGTCATGATGTGACCCTCAGGTTACTTTGTAAGTCTTCATTTGGCCCTCACAGCAATTTGAGTTTGAGACCCCTGATTTAGCTAAAACCAACTTATTATTCAATATTTTCAACATTAAATAGCTTGCCTGATATAATATACCTCTTAACATTGTTGAATGTGACCCTTATAATGCAAAGTGCGACTACATATACCTTAAGTGACAAAGCACCGCAAGGACAAAGCAGATGAATCCAAATATGATGTGTTTTACTAGGAAATCAATTTCATGTCAGTTACGTATCTTCAATCCTGTAAATTGTAAGCCAACAGATGAAAAGTTGACACACTATAAGCAAGACTTAAGCAATCATTTCAACTAGTTTCAAATACACGCTAAAGCTTTTAGAATTAGAGAAAACATGCAAAACTTTAGTTTAAAACACATGCCATGACCATCACACCTCCATCACTGAACAGGCTAAGCTAGTGCCATTTGTAAAGAAAACATATGAACTGCAGTTTAAAACACATCATGAGCATTATGCTGTTACCACTAAAACTGACAAATTACTTTTGCGCCAATGGTCAGACGGCTGATTTGAAGCAGCCAATTTGGATGAGTCACAGAAAGCAAAAGCATCGTTCCATCACATATGGCCTGCATGGCAATGGATTACTGACTGACGCAATTGGCTGTACACTTTGAATTTATCTTTTTGCTTCAATGAATTTTCAACATTTCTTGAAAGCACAATTAGCAGTGATTTCCTTTCTGTGTGCATATGACTTGCACTACATCATAACCTTTTTAGTGTAGGCTAAATGTGTGTATTTAACACCCACTCAAATATTTAATTTGTATCTAAAAATGGTCACAAACATACAATATCATGAAAAAAGACCATAGAAAATAAAAGAATGACCACAGAATCACTGAAATTAAGAACTAATCATTCAATCTTCTTGTATATATTGACATCATGTGTTGGGATATGATCAGATTATATTAAGGATAATGAAAGACTGGCGGAAAAGAATAGCTAAGCTTGAAAAATCAAAGGAACCATTACCATGTGTGTTTGTGATGAACTACATAAGAACAAAACTTAATTCACATTCCTGAAAAGCAAGCCTACAGCAATCTGATGCTTTTGAAGCAAAATAAACAATCATAACCTTTATAATCTCATGGACAGACTTCCATTAAACTCCTAGGGTGAATTCATAACAGTTAAATTGTGGTAAAGTGTACCAATGGTATCTCAGTTCAATATATGGTGAAAATTTAGAAACAATGACCCTTTGAGTGTTATTTTCATTTTTAAGCTTATCTACTTAATTTATCCAAAAACAGTAAGCACAAATTATTTCTGACACTGCTAAGAATCAATTTCATGTTTATAACTAATCTTTGTTTTTCATGAATGTTTCACATGATTGGCATACTGTTCCTATTAGTATTGTGTTAGATGATAAATTTGTTACCTGATGCAAAAACCATACTCCACACAGACACAACACTATCCCATCAAACCTTCCGATGGTCTAGTATCTTTCTGACTACATGAAATTACTTCTGCCCTTTTTACCACATCTTCATTTGGATTTGCAAAGTCCTTTGCCACCTTTGCAACTAACTTGGTACTACAATTTATCAGTAGGCTAACAGTAGTGTTCACCAGTGCTTTTTATGTCACATACTTTTACTGCTCATTCCAATGTATACAGTCATTATTGCCACATGGCTTTCTGATTCCTAACCTACATCACTTACTATCCTGAAAGGCAGTGTCTATTTTACCACCGATATTCTGCGGCAACAGATCGGCTGGAGCTATTGTGCCACCAATCAAACATTTGGTGTCATGACATGACACAATTCGAATAAAAAGGCCTGTCTGTCATGCAATCAGCGTGGTGCTCGTAGCGTAGCGGTAATGCTTCAAGTCTGATATGCCATTGCTTTTCGAATCTCACCTTGGCGACTTCCCTTTTCTTTTTTTACTTTTTTAATAACTTTCCGACCTTTTCCCTTAGGTGTTAGATTTAGGCTTCGGTTAGTGTTTGCGATAGTTACCATTCGGTAAGGGTTGCCGTTAGGGTTAAGGATTAGCAGTAGGCTTAGTGTAAAGGTTAGGGGTCAGCATTAGGGTTATTGTTAGGCTTAGGGGTTAGCATTAGGGTTAAGAGTTAACTTTATCTTTTGTGTTTACTTCGTTTCTACCAAGCCTGTTGTTGCTGGCATCTTGGTGGCAAAATAGAAACTGCCTTTCTGAAAAGTATTGATTCATCTAACTTGCTTTTTTATCTTTATATTTTTTTAAGTCTTCACGTATTGCTTACTTTATTTTATGTTCATGGATACTTTATGGGTTTCTAGCTAGCAATTAACTCACTCTGGCAGCTACTCAACTGTATAAAAAACATTGAATTAGGCCTAGTCTATAAAACACTTGCAAATCAGCTGATGCCAAAAATCATTCCAAGGTAAAAGGAAAGCAGAAAACTGATAAGCCCCTACAGTAAATTCAAATCCAGCATGCCATTACTAATTGGTATCACAGTAAGTACTTTTGCATAGTTTAGGCTCTTACTTTGGATACTGTAAACATTAACCACCAAAATATAATAAAATCGAAAGCAAAAACATACTTGTTTGTTCTTCATTGCTAAACGATTTGGAAATCATTGATGATGGATGATTGTTGTCTTATGTCAACTTCAAACTTTGAGTGTTACTGCATGATGATTTGACTCACAAAAAGTCATGAATGTAGGCTACCTACCTGCATGCATCTCTCACAAGTAGCAAACTTTACTTACATTTTGTGCTTTTTGCCATGCACTTTGACTTGCACTTCAAACTTGACTTGCATTTTGTTTTTTGACTACAATATTAAATATATATGTAATCACTCAGTAATGTTGATAATCATGCCTTATTCGAGGGTTGCCTGTAAAAGGCGGAGCTCCGTAAGTAGCGGAGCTTGGTTGCAGAGGTTTGATGATGTAAGCGGAGTCGTTAAAACCGGCATTTTTCGTTGAGCAATAAGAAGTAAACGGTAGCAAAAATAATTTTAATGCAAAAGGTGATGCTACACTACGGTAAAAAAAAAAATCTATTTTGAAGTTTGATAATTTTTGGTTATCTGAGATTCACAATGGTTCGGGGACAAGAAAAGAGGTTTACGCAGTTATGCATGTATAAAATTTTTAAACATTGTGAACTTCCATGTGTTCCATGTTTGGAAGAAACACACATTAAGTTGGGTTGCCTGTAAAAGGCTGAGCTCCGTAAATAGCGGAGCTTGGTTGCGGAGGTTTGATGACGTAACCAGAGTCATTAAAACTGATATTTTTCTTTGAGAAATGAGAAGTAGACGGTAGCAAAAATAATTTTACTACAAAAGGTGATGTTACTCTACGGTAAAAAATATATTTTGAAGTTTGATAATTTTTGTTTATCTGAGATTCATAACGGGTCGGGGACAAAAAAATAGGTTTCAACAGTTGTGCATGTATAAAATTTTTAAACATCGCGAACTTCCATGTATTCCATGTTTGGGAGAAACGCATATTAAGTTGGAATGACACAACATTTTTCCTTCACTTTTTTTCCTTTTTTTGATTTTGCAACGCAATTTTTTTCCACTCCGGTTATGTCATCAAACCTCCGCAACCAAGCTCTGCTATTTACGGAGCTCCGCCTTTTACAGGCAACCTTAAGTTGCAATGACACAACATTTTTCCTTCACTTTTTTCTGTTTTTTGCAATGCAATGCAACTATTTTCCACTCTGGTTATGTCATCAAACCTCCGCAACCAAGCTCCGCTATTTACAGAGCTCTGCCTTTTACAGGCAACCTTATTCGAGTTGCACTGATTATATATTTGCCTTGTTGTTTTTCTGTTTATTTTACTTAATGTAATTACAGTAATTTGATCATTTTTATTATTTATTGCCATGCAGAAAAAACAGCAACAATGAGGACAGCTGATGATAAATGATTATTCATTGAGAGTGTCTGATCAGTTAACTAACAACAAAGACACACTTTTTTGTCTTGCACATTACTTTTTCAGTTCCACTCTTTGACAGCAGTAATGATTACCAAAAGAGGAAAACCCAATTACAAACAAGCCCAGGCCAGGCCAAGGTCTATTTGACCCACTTTGCCTAACTTACACTACAGTCTCAGTCTGAGTCTTGAGTCTACACTGAAGGCTGAAGCAAAACACTCCAGACCGTATCGCATCTCACAAACACATAGTAACTAGAAACAATCAATACATAACCGCAAATACAAATGAACGCAACTGGATTGAAATACGAAGAAACTTTGTTACCGGCAGCACAGCTTCACATCGCAGCTGAGAACACAACAGTCAGTACAGCAATTGAAACGCGTGCCAACAGGTCTACCGGCATGAATTTACGTGAAGTGCGTCACTACGTGTCACCCGACGTCAAACAACAATATGCTCTTTATCGACACAAGTGGCTGATTAAACCTGCCACGTCAAACGACAAACGATACGAAACTTTTTCCGTTTGGAATTTAAGACTCCGCATAATCTTTGAATTTTCACCAAAACCTGCTGCGCAGTTGAAACTAGATACAATTGTTCAAAAACACTAAATAGAGGATACGTGTGTTCAAAAATGAAATTACAGATTTGCAGTTTATTTTTTTAAAGTTGTGCATTTATGTCAATCACAAAGTCTGTACAAAGGTGGTCTGGTCAAGGCACATTCCTCGAATGACAAATGGATTTTGTTCATAATTCTTTTAATTTTGATTCAATTTCAAACGATTTTAGTTTTTTTCTATAAAGGTCTCGAACCACATGGCTTGACTCAAGTCCGGTCCATCTTCACACACAATAAAAACAACACACTACTACATTGAGTCAGATCTATTTAATTTTAATTTATTTGTTTGTGAGCAGACACGAAGTCCATAGTATGAACACACACACTCTGCAGAACGCAGGTTGATAAAAACAGACAATAC
>JGI24158J21664_10001457_pt1 | contig 26746 bp, 20 predicted proteins | sample Ectturendosymbi3_FD_21664 | JGI IMG/M metagenome (IMG submission 21664) | reverse complement strand
CTCAAATGAATAGATCTCAAATGAATAGATCTCAAATGAATAGATCTCAAATGAATAGATCTCAAATGAATAGATCTCAAATGAATAGATCTCAAATGAATTGGTCTCAAATGAATTGGTCTCAAATGAATTGGTCTCAAATGAATTGGTCTCAATAGTCATGGAACCATAATTTTGGGGTCCCGAAACAAATTGGCTTGACAAACCAGATATAAATGTTTTTGTAAACTAATGGGATGTTTGCATGTATCATTGACAGCTAGACTATCTGTCAAGGAGTTGTCTGGAAAAAACTTTTTAAAAATGGGGCCACAGAACAAAAAAGTTTGAGAAGCCCTGACATAGAGCACAGGTGCACAACTTTTTCACTGTTTCTGGCTGCATTATGTTTATTTTTGTGAATTACAACTACCCTAGATAATTTTATTTTTTTTGAATTGCTTCTGTTTTACTTTCACACACTGAGCCTAGCCTGCTTCCACATGTCTGTTTGGCCATCATTCTAAGTAGAGCTTGCCCAATGCATCAGCATACCAATATGTATCAGCCAATATGACAATGCTCCCAATGTATCATACTGGCATAATTCCGTTGATATATATCTGCAATCATGGGCTTTGAAAGGGGTCCTTAGCCCCTCTTGGATTTTGAAATTTGATACTGGTGTTGCATGGTTCTTCATCACAGTGAAGTGATTCTTGATCAATGAGTGGAAGTTGACCAAAGAACCTCTTCACCAGGTGTACTTGTGTACATCTCTGTGTTGGAAGAAAGTTCATTATGCAGAGTGCATTCCTGAAGCACTGTTGCAGCAGAAGCCTTCTGTTGTTATTCACATCAGCATCACTATGTCAGGCAATCACACTCTTCCATACCTCAAAGTTGTTCCCAATGTGTACATTGAAGTCTTCCAAAACGATTGTGGATTTGTTAGTTTTAACACTTCGTAGGGCATCACCGTTTTCTTCCATGAATTCTGCTCACAGTGCACTTAAATTTGTGCTGTATAGCTGTATATCAGGGGTTGGCAACCTACGGCACGCGTGCCATACTTGGCACGCCAAGCAATTCCTAGTGGCACGCAGAAGTTCCATGTTTTACATATCGATTTTGTTTTGATTCAAACGAAGTATTATTGACCTTGACTTATACAAAATACAGATGTGGTTGGCAAACTGAATGATGTGGAACCTTAATTTGGCACGCATTTACCAAAAGGTTGCTACCCCTGCTGTATATGCTTGTGTATAAGTCGAGCTTTTAGGAGACTTAAGGTAATATATTTGGGGTCGACTTATACAGAGGTAATGTTTATGGAGATGTTGCTGAAGAGTCACATACAATGTAAAAATGAACAACACGAACAGCTGTAGTGAACTTTGGACAGAAATCGGTTGGTTTATGAAAATCTGGTCTATGGTACTTCCTAAGCGCAACAAGCAGCTTTCATGATGATGGTCAAATTAAAAAAAGAAATGAAAGTGTAAAAATGACCACACCATTGATACACTTTGGTGATTTTGCTGTTTACACAAATAAAAAGGGGACAACGATATGCTGTTTCCTACAGTGACTGTGCCTGGAATTTACAGTTGACTTACACACAGGTAATACTTAAAATGACACAATTTTTGGTCTTAAAATACACAACTTATACATAAGATCAATTTATACACAAGTATATACGGTATGTATCAAACGCAGGGGCAGTCTAAGAACTTCAACATGCGCACCCTTTGTCTTAGTGGGATCCATTCATCAACAATCCTTTGTAAGCTGATGGTTTACAAATATCCCCACCCGAGCCTGGGCAAACCTTGCTTGCTGGCTAAATGCCAGAGTAGAAGAGACACTCATTGTCCAGCTCTATAGTGTAAGAGCCACAATGCTTAGATCAAAGAGATGCAAACAACATCTAGGAAAATATCATTTAGCTTCCTTGACCAGTGCATGCTTATTTCATATGAGTGATGTGATGTTCCAGTTTCTGATTACTGGTTTATAGCTAGATTGCCATTTACTCATGCCTTTCAATCTCCCAAAGTGGAGGCACTCTGTGCTGTCACCACTGGTTTTCTGAGATGTATAGCAAAGTGGGGCCTCTGGTTGTGAGTAGCTAATGGGGAGACTTTCTAACATTTTGAATGGAGTCCTTAATCACATGTGCACTGACTGATGCATGATTAATTGCACATTTCCTAGTAATAGCTGCTTGAATCATGCCATTGGACAAACTGGGTGCGTCATTTACACAGCAACTTTTGCGATATCAGGGGTACCATGGGAAGGCATTGTTGTGAGCACATTTGTGTTGGAGAGTCCTAGCACTGATTCGACTGCAAGCACAGTCATGTGGCAATCAATACAGGAAGGCTATGTATTGCACTATCACTTTTCATTATGGGACTGGGAGGACAATGTTTTTGGTCCTGCTCGGCCACACTCCTTGCAATATTTTCATTTATTGAACGTCAGTGTACAGTCATCTGCATACATTATGTAAACTCCTATCATCAAACTGTATGTTTCCTTGAATATTTACTGAAACCTTTGTCTTCTATTTTGCCATGAAGTGAAAAGTTTTATTCCAGTGGCATGTCTATATAGTTGCAAGTATTTATTTTACAATATTTTACAATCTGAAGTGTCAATGGCATGGGAGTCTTGTATTGTCAGAAAACATCAAACAAACTCTTACTTACTATGAAAGTTTGCAAACTAGTTTAGTATCTGAAGAGTTTCACAACTTTCTTGATAAGAGCTGTACAAAGCTGGTGGATAACAAATACTGAATCTACTGATCTATTCAAATAAAGTCATTTACTGTGTCTGCCTGTATGTTATACAAGGACATGAGACATTTGTGTATTTGTTTGCATGTGAACTAAAAGCCTACTCACATTCTCTCTCTTGTGAAGTAATACACAAACCTTAAAAATCTTGTAGATGCAGGCTTAGGAAGACGTTTATAACTGCACTATTNCCAAGTCATCCAAGCTCAGTTTTTAGCAAAATTCTTACATTTCAGACACTGTAAAATTTAGCCAATTTAGTACAAAACGGTATACATNCACATTCTAGTGTTAACTGCACTAACAGTAACTAGCATGCTTGTTGATTTATTAAGTTGGGTTATTTTATCATGCTTTAAATGCAAGGGCCATCTTGATGCTTCTCTTTCAATGCTTATTTTGAAAGTGGCATTTGTAATTTTTATTTTACTGTTTTCTCTGCAAATGACAACTTGATTTTGACAGGAAAGTACTGTTGGTTAGCAAGTGGTTCTTGCTTGAAAGTTCTCAGCCAAGGGAAGAAGAAAACTTCTTGTTCCCATTGTTTTTCTCATGCTCATGGATCAATCTCTGTCAAAGTTACCTGTTGCAAGGTAATTTGAGATTTTTTTTATTTCTGTAGTAAAAGCACATTGTTTTCAGTTTAGTGTAAACATCACTAACCTTTGGTTTCTTTTTCAAAAACTCATTTGGCCAGCAACAGCATTGCCCTGCTGAAGATAAATTTGTTTATATTACATCATTCCTTCTCAAGGCTATTCAACATAAACTCTTAGTTCCTCTCATGTACATTGCTGCAATAGCAATTGTAGGTTTGAAATATTTTATGTTTCCCAGTGATCTTGGCTAGCTCCAAACAAAGTGCAGGTGAACCATGTTGGCTGCATGGTTTTTATGCCTGGTTATTGGCCAGGTTTCTGGTGGCTTCATTCTGAGGTTTTGTTGCTGGCAGAACCAAAAGCTTTTTTCTTGGCATATTATATTTTGTGCATTTAAAAAAATTTTGGTTTTTGAAAGGAATGTTTTGTGTGTACTGCATATTTTTCACCTAGAAAAAACTGTCATTTTTATGATCATGTTCAAAAAGTGTGTAATACTGTAGTTTGAAAGACTGCTTTGAACGAACATAATCTCAAAAATAATCACCCTTATTGAAATCAAGAAATTTTCAAAGCTTGGCTTGGAAAAGTGGTAAGTCTCTCTATGCAATTTTTGTTTTTCATAAAAACAACATTTTTGCTGTGTAGTGTACCTGTTATTGAAAGTGTTTGTGTGCAGATTTTAAAAACACTCGTACTTCTTAGAAATTCGGAGACCTACTGCTTGTTGGTTTGAAGACTGAAGAAGGAAAAGGCTTGGTGTATGTTCTCAATCCAAACTCGAACAAAGTTGTGAAAGCTGTTGAAATACCTTATGGAGTGAGTTGCCCATAGTGCAAAGATAAAATTACAAAGATTTGAAAATATCATTGTACTAGGTCATCTAATCCAGCGGTTGTTGATGTGATCCAGATGGACGACCACAGTGGTCCACAGAGAATTCATAGTTGCAAAAACTTGTATCCATTTCACAAAAATGTAACTGAATTATTCATACTTCGAAGAATGAAAAATAATATTTTGTTTGATCGCACACATGAAAACCATTGATCAAGTGTGCCAAAAATTGTTTACAAAGACATAAACTTGGTAGTTCTTAATTCTGAATTTCCACTGAGAAGCCAAAGAATTTCGTGCATTGGTTTGTGACCCTCCGTCCGGTAGTGAAGTCGTATTTTTGTGCCATCGCCGCCCATCTCCTTTTGTTTGTACCTTTTAATTGAATATTTTCAATATATATATGTGTTGAAATTTCTCAAATCATATTGCTTGTTTGCTTATCAAAAGTGCGTTTGCTTTTGTTTTACCTGCAGGTCACGTGTATGGAGGAAATCCTCACACGAGGGGGTGCGACTGTATTGTCCAAGTCCTTTTGTCAAAAACTGAGATGGTTTTTCGGTGTTGTTGCAGTCGGTACGGAGGAGGGTCATTTGTATCTTCTTGACATGAGGTAACTTTTTTTTATCCTTAGCCTTTGTTCGTAGCTTGCTATGCGGACAGCAGCTTAAACGTTTCTATGTGTCGCTGACGAACGCCAGGTTGGATGATCAAGCTGACTCGAGCCAGTGCGCACCGGCGAAGCTGCAAGCGATCCCGACCGCCGTGCGCGATGTGCCGCATATGCGACAAGCCATGCACGTGCAATCAGCGCATGTAGCTTTTGAGCTGTTGGGTAATGTAAAATGATTTCGATTTTGTGAAGTTATCTTTCTTCGGTTGTCCCAATGCAGTTCGTGCCTGGATGCCAGTTCAACTTTGTTCGTACTAAACAACGCGGTTTCTTTTGTGCAATCAATAGGGTGACCCAGCTGCTCAAGTGTGAGTGGGCCATCTTGTCTTGCATCGATTCACAAACGTTGCACTATCTTTTTTTTTTAAACAACCCTGTTTTGAAAATTTATGTCCGGGTTGTTGTTTGTGCATTTAGTTTTATGGCTCTTGCGAAGTAGCAAAATATGTCCCCGATTTCACCGAAATTAACGTACTGGTGTTGTTACGCATATGACCACATTTTTGGTGGAAAATAATTCAAGTTTGAGCCAAATGTCCGTCTTGATTATTTGCAAACCATAAATGACGACTCGTTTCCAAGTGTGTCGGCTTTCCTTTATACCTGATCTTGCACAATGCTCAGATTCGTGCCATGAAGGCGGCTTATTCCACTACACGACCCCAGAAGATCAAATCATCGAAAGCTTGGAAGACCAAGACGTCGCTGTTCTTTCTCTCCTCTTTGAACGGCGCTCGATGTCTTTGTTCGTCGGCTATTCCTTCGGGCAATTTCAGATTTTCGACTTGACTGATCTCAGTCTAACGTGAGTGATACCCCGCATGCCGGTTGTGCTTTCCAACGCGAAGTCAACTTATTTTTGTTCTTTTATGTGTTTTTTGTTGCTACGAGTCAACCAGACTGCAGTTGGAGGCTTGATAGCGAATCCTCAAGTAGTCTTCAAGTTGCTAATTAATCACATTTTTCGTTACTGCCAAATGACTTTCAGAACGCTAATCCAAAGCGGTGTTTTATTCCATTAGGTCACCAAATTCGCTTGAAAACTGATAATTTTCTCCGTTGAGCCAATTTTTTAGCGAGTTGAATAGTCTTCGTTTATTTTAACTATAGTTCTCCAACCGAAATGTAAATTTCAAAATCAGCATTTTTAAATCTTCAAACAAAGCTGAGCGCAATTTTTTCTTGGTCTTTCTAAGTAGAATATACAGGAGGCAGTCATGTTTTAAGTTCACGACATGAACTTGAATGTATCGGAATTTGCGGAAATCGCCCGTGACATCACAATGCGGTGCATGAGCAGAGGTTGGCGCGTGGTTATCACTAGGGCAACCAAATTTTTTGACCTAAAAACATATAATTTTGACTTTATAATTTACATATTTTGACTTTATATTGACCTATAAATTTTCTGTATTTACAACTGCAAAATAATTCAGACTTAGGTGTTGAGTTTAACCCAGAAGCATATTTATGCACTCTGCTTCGAAATAAAAAAAAATTGGGTGTTTAACTTCGCGGATGGTATATTGATAAGTACAGTACATTAATAACTACAGTAGAGTCAAACCTGAGAACATCAAAGCTGAAACACTATATGCATAATGGATTGAGCATTTACCAAAACAAGTACTGTAAGACCACATTTCTCGCCTACCACGCCTATCCTACGTAATATTCAATTATCCAGTTGTGGGCAAAACAACATTATTACGTCAGAAATCGCAACAAGCCCATTATTATTACAGAATTGCTACTAAACTTGCAAAAGCATATCACTATCTGTTGTTGAAGTTTAAATAAAATATCCATAAAGAGAAAACAACTGCTGCAAGAAAATTTTGACCTAACGATAAATTTTGACGTTTTTTTGACCTAATAACTTGGGATTCCCTGATGGTATGAGCTTAATTTGGTTTGTGGACGTTTCATAAACTTTATAAACAGCAGAAAAATTGACTTCAATTGACGTTTGGTTGCCCTAGTTATCACCCATTTTCGCATTACAATTTATGAGTTGCTTGTATTTCAATAAATTCTGTTACGGTGTAATGTCCATCCCTTTTTGAAAGCTCTTAACTTCATTGTTTAATTGAACGTTTCACAGCGGCTCAACGCCTGAAGCGGCGAACGTTGTCTCTGGTTTGGATTTCATTCGCGTCCAACTTTTGTTTTCATGCTGGGAAGGTTGCGTTGTTAGACCGCGGTCACATTTGGTTCTGGGTATTTTCGTAGTCTCATTGTGCGTTTCATGAGCATTTCTGAGTTCAGTTTTTGCCTTCTGACAAAGCGCGCTAGGTCTATTTCAACCAACAGTACGTAAACGATCCAGCATGGCAATTCGCTTGTCAGTAAATGTGTGTTTCCGGTATTGACTGAAGCTTTAGATCATGGGGTGGGGAGCCTGCGGCCAGCGTGATCATTTGATATGGCCCGCATCAGAATTTTCGTTACCAATTTAGAGGACGGAATCGTGTCAAAATGAAGCTCCGTGACAAGCAGATACTTGGAATTAGATAGTATGTCAAGAGAATCCCTTATCCCTCATCGTTAGATAAAGGTTGAGTTTTTTGATTGAATCAATTGTTTGTGCGGCCCGACAGCGATAATAATTCACCATTTATGCGGCCCGTGATAGCAAATAGGTTCCCCACCCCACTTTAGACCATGACTTGTGTGTACCCCTTACCCTCCGGTTAGAAAAACGTGATTTCTAATCTGCATTCCCACTGCCAAACGATGAGCGCATCGTGTCGATTCTCGCAGGTTCAGCAGCGACATTCAAAATACTGTCGATCCGGTGGTCGCTTTCGCTTTTCAAGAACCGGAGAACGACCCCAGAAATTGCTGCTATTTATGGCTAGTCCGTTCGTCGCCACATGTTGACGAGTCGAGGTATGTGCCGCGACGAAATATGATGTGCTACTGCCACGCAACCCTGCTGTTTCATCATCAGTTGTGCCATTTGAGGGATTCGTACCGTCGGTGCGTTGCATTCAAAAGCAGTGCGTTAGTAAAATTCACACCCTTCGGCGAAGAGCGTTTCGTAAGTGCGTCGAAACTGGCTGCAAATGCCCGCTGGTGCAACGTTGGCGATGCGCTTTCAGAATGAAAGCAGCAAATGACTCATTTACTTCTGTTTTAGTTGCTAACTTCACGTGACATTGGCTTCGCGGGCCATAACATGCTTAGAAAGTTAATCGGTTTAATATGAAACGCAAAAGGGGCGAAATCCCTTACAGGCTTGCAACATCGTTATGTGCCACTGCTAAGTTTTCAACTGCTAATCACTTTTGCAAGTTGCTCAATGGTTGCGAAATCTTTAAGTCTTGTGCATATTTTTCGACTGTACTCATACGGTGCCATATTTTTTGCGTCCAGGAGCTTGAAGAATGCCTCATAATGACGTTATAAAGTGCTTTGTTCCCGTTTTCGCAGCGGCGAGTCAACGCTGGCGTCGACCATGTTTCAGTTGGTTTATCACAAGAAAGAGATTACAACGGACTTCGGCAAGCTCCTGTCGGCGTACCGAGGCCTGGAAAGCTGCAGCGTGCAATATGAGTTAATACTGGATGCCAGTTTGGGATTGCAGTCCGCACCGAGCAAAGCCAGACTGCTGCAATGCGGAGTGATAGGTGGGGAACCTTTGTTTACTGGTAAATTTGCGAATGTATCCTTATGGGGTCTGATGTGACGTTATTATCAGCGCTGCTTCATTGAGTCGATCTCTGTGGGTTGTTATGCTTGCCTCTTGTTAGGAAGGTATGGGTTTAATGATGTCATTTTAATTCGCTTGTCTCAGAACAAAAATTCTCGGAGTTGAACGTTTTTATTGGTGTTTTATGGAAATCATGAAACGCATTTTTGATCCACGGAATGAAGGGTTGTCCAGTTAGAGCATGTTGCAATGTGGGAATGAGTTGCGGATTGAGACATAAGTATATCATCAACGACCTCCTGAGAAACTGGTTAAAAAACCCCAATTGATACTTTTCTTGGCAACACCCAAGAATTGTTTATTTTAATGAAAACCATTTTATAAATTGTAATAAATGCGTGTGTGTTTTTTTGCTGTGAAAAATGTTGTGTGCAAGTGTTTGCTCTTTCTTGATATTGGCACTAAAATATTTCAGACCTACAGTGAATGGTACTGTACAAATAACTGATGAAAAGGAATACCCTCACTAGATTACCTCCCTGATTTTAGTTCTTGTTGTGGTTGCAATAACGGATTTCATCAGACTGTTCAATGCTGCCAACTTTCATCCAGTTCAGTGGTTCTTAACCGGGGGCGGGGGGAGGAGCGTAAATAAATGTCTAGTGGGGAGCGAGCCGTTACACGCTACACAACATAGATAGTTTTTGAACGTCTTTTACAACTTATTTAAAGTTAGGGGGTTCTAGCTTGTCAACTGTCAATAAATTTACTCACATCGTCTAGTTTTATTTTGATCATTTATCACTCTTGAACGTTTGTGACTTCATTCTTTTTCCGAGTCAGCAGCATATAGCTGTCACGATTCGGCAGTTGGGGAAACGATTGCTTACTACCACTAGCGAGCAACGGTTCTTTCAAAGGCTGCTGATTTATTGGGGAACACGCTGTTTTACTTTTGGATTAGCTCACTTTCAGTCGAAAAAAGGTGAAAAGTTTTTGTTACAGAACAATCGGCGTCGACGCAACAATTCAATGAATTCGACCGAGAATATTGTTCGACCCCATACAGCAGTCTGTTTGTTATCGGTTGGGAAACGTCGTCGGGCAGCAGCGTGACTACCCAGGTGTTAGTGTTTGACATCAACAGCTGGTACGTCGCGCACATGCCTACGTGTTACAGGTGAGCAGTTCTGTACTTTGGCTGCAGCCGTAGCCACGCGAGTTTCGAAAAACGAGCTCTGTCAGCTTTCGTGGAATTCGGTGCTGAAGATTTTGTAACCGATTGATCCCGTTTTTGAGTTAGTAAAGTTACCTTAGCGTGGTAATGCTTGTACGCAAAGTGCGGTCAGCAGCTATGGTCTATTCAAGTTACTGTCTCTTGCAGAGTCCGCATTTCCTGCCTTACTTCAAAGTAGCTTTTCACAGTTTGGTGAAAACGGTTTGTTTCCACGTGTTTTTACTTCACCGTTATTTGTTATGTAAGTGTGAGTGCTCGTTTGGAAAATATTGCATTTTTCATTTAATTCGCACCTTTTCCCACCCTTTTCCATGAACTAAAACAAACGTTCATTGCCTTCATGGCGAATATTTGTTAAGTGAAAACAAGCATTTATTTTTCACGTACTCAGTGAGGTTTCAGTGACCTCTGAGGCGTTTAAATTTCTGAGGACTTATACGAGGAACTTAGTCCTTACACTTTCGCTCGCCCGTGTTTTCGTCGTTCTATCGAAGTTTTAATGAATTTACAGCGAATTGCCCTGGGTCCTCTGTATAAGAATGCAACACGTATTGCTCACTCCCCGCTTTAACACATGCCCAGTTCAACTGCGCAACAGCTGTTGCTGCTGCTGCTCTAATACGCACGTTTAACTTCTTTTTTTACCAACGCTTTTGTGCAGAGGGACCGCTGAAGACTTCACTTACCTTGCTTTGTGGGAGTTGGATTCCATCTTGCCCGACGAAGCCTCTCCACAAATTATCGTAAGTCAAACTTGTATACGTTTCAGTACGATAGAAATGTAAAGAAGTTGCGAGTGTGGCGAGTTGCAGGGTTAGCAATTGTCCAGTTTTGTTGTTTCCTTTGCATATCGTGTTTTATTTCATAAAATTAGGCTGAGTTACCTTAGATCTCGAAACTTTTACAAGTTAGCATAACTTTTGCTGCTCTTTCATTGTTTAACCTGATGTGGATCTTCCTGTACAAGAAATGCATTAAAACTTTGTGAGTACGGCGTTCTGCTTTGTGTGATCAACAAGCACAGTATTTTGCGACAATCCCGTCCAACCGATTCCCGCTTCAGAGAAGACCCCGCTTCAAGAACAAGTTGCACAATTTAAACGCTTCTCTTTTTCTTGCCAGTCTCTTTTTACTCCGCCATCGTCGTTACGTCATCTTAGATCAAAAATCCGCCCAATCCCGGAACAGTTTGTCCGTCCGTCCGCCCTGAGTCTGACCACGTACATCCTCACCAGCGAAGCTACGCTCACCTGCAAAATGCACGGGATCCAGCAACAGGTTGTTGTGTTGTCATGGTATCAGTGATTGTGTACATTTGGCGCCGAACTGTTGCGGGTAATTGATAAGTTGGATTTGTTCGAAACTGATGTTGAGATTACTGGCGAAAACCCGTTCACTGTCGCAGTTTCCCTGTCATCACGTTTTTCCTTACTTCACACAAAGAAGGAATTCGTGATTCCTGCATGCATGGAATTATAATGTAAGGAAAAATTACCAGTTTAAAGCTGTGTCGGAAAAAGCTTGTTATTATTGTTTATTTTCCGTAAGTTCAAGATTAAATTCTTTGCAGATCTTAATTTACTTGCTGGAGTCTCGTTCGGAGTGCTTGCTCGAACCATCGGACTTGTTCGATAAAATGGTCGAGGTCGGGCTCATCGATCAGCCGGGTGGATCCGCGCTGACTGTTGAAAGGAAAAGAGAGAAGATTCTCACTGCCGGTCAGTTTCTTAACTGCATGAGTTATTGACTTAACACTTTGCAAATAAATGTTTGTATTCTCTCGAGCGACTGCAGTTTCCCAATGTAACATTTTTCACCGTCTTCGTTTTCTTTGCTTCTTTTTCAGCAATCTGTTCACTCCATTAGATTGTAGAACTGTAGGAGTTAGCTTGGCAACAAAAATGCAACTTCTTGAAAGCGTTAGAAGTATATTGTTGTGTGAATAAAAATCGCCGTCAAATCAGCTTTGGTAAGATTGTTGCTTTCGAAACTAGATGGGAAAATCTTGTAATTCACATCAATTGTAACAACATCGTACCAAACAAGGCTTCCGCGAGGGTGTACTGCACCCGTCACATCCATTTACATCTAAACCCATTGGAGGATTCCGGAAAAACAGACTGTTTCTTCATTCACATTAACTGCTTAAGCCAGACGTTCCCAAACTTTTTTGAGCGCGACCAAAGTATGAGTTTGGTTAACGTCTCGCGACCCAAGCCTATAGCAGCGTATTATAACACGAAATAAATGATGATTATATGGATGATTTTTGGCAGTAAGTTGCTAAGTTCGTTTTCAGTGGCAGCTCTTCTGGTGCAGTATTTCAGTCTATGATGAAAGATAAAGAGGAAAAAAGGAAGGTTGAAAATATACACAACCCAGGTTTGGATCACNTCGGCGCGACGCATTTTTTTAACGCTTGTTTGGGTCACGACCCANACTTTGGGAACCACTGGGTTCGTCAAAAGACATGTGCAGTTTTTAAAATTTTGAAGGTCGCAAGTTATTTTTATAAAACGTGCTGTTACCGCTTTTCGGCTCTTGCAGCTTTGAACCACAACCTGTTCGGTTTCGTCTCACGCGTCATCACCGACCTTTCATCGGGGAAGCATGCCGGCTCCGGCTGCACCCTCCGCTTCATCATGGACTGGGCCTGGAAGAGCGTGGCCCTGATCAAGGAGCGCTTCGACGAGATATGTACGAACATTGCTACTTTTGTGTTTGCTGAAAATTCTACCGCTTGCGCGCGCGACAATTGATGGTGTCGGCGAAGCGTGATGTCCTGTTCAGCTGCAATCGGCCCTCACAAAAACGAAGTTGTACTTAAGTTTGGCGCATCAACTGTTAAGCATCTTGGTTTGTTTATAGTACGATTGGCCCGGGATTGGTCAGGTCAGAGAATCGGAACCAGATTCTCGCTTCTTACGAATGAACATAGCGCGACGGATGTTTTCAAGCCCGACCCTGTCCTGACCCGCTCTCATTCCGACATCCTGTTTCCGGCAGCGATCAGTCACGTGGTCGTGTATGCTCCTGATTTGCTGAAAGCCTGCTGCTTGTGACTGTCGGTGACCTCTCCACCTTATGGGGAATAACTTCATGCAGTTGTTTGGTGTGCTCCAACTGCTGTCTGCCTTACAATGTAGCGACCAACTTCTCACTTTGATAACAAAGCAACTGGTTGTAAAATGTAATGATTCACTGTCCTGCTCTGTAGTTGGCTGTGAAGTAAAGTGATGATATTTTTCGCGGTTTGACTGCAAGTGCCACTTGTGCTTAGCATATTGTATACGAAACTATTGGTGCATGTGGATATCGAGTGGCTATATTCAAGATGGCTAGAAAAAGTTTTATGTGCGCTCACTGATTTCATCCACTAAGCTGTCGTCAGGCGTGTTTAAATATCTACATTCAGATACAGTCTTTACTATGGTATGTGCGAGCAAAGCCCTCTTCTAACGATTTCAGCATTTTTCAGTACTGAGCTAGCTTCATCGCATGTCAGTACTGAACTAGCTTCCTGTTGCAGGTACCCCGATCTTCGACTGTTCCTGTGTGAGTCTGGATCAGGCTATTCAGGAACAAGTTACCAAGCATCAGAGTGACCTCGCTGACTTGGCTGACATTTTCAAGGTACCTGTCGCTTGTCTGGCTCTTGTTTAAAAGGTTTACTTCAGCAAGCAGGTGAACATTTTCAACTGTCTGCTTGGATTTTCTTCAATGTCTAGTACAGGGGTCTCAAACTCATTGCTCCGAGGGCCAAATGAGGACTAATAAAGTAACCCGAGGGCCGCATTATGACGCAGTTTCACTGAACATTATTAGAAACAGTTTCTACATCGTATTACCTGCGAAAGGTATCGTGAGTTGTAGGCGAATCACTTCTAACCGTCTCTGTGTTCGTTTGAAAGGAGTTTACTCGCTAGCCGAGCACTTTTAAACACCGGTGAATAAACTATTTCTGAAAATTCCCAAAAAGCGTCGCGGGCCACAGACGGCCCGCAGGCCTCGTATTTGATACCCCTGGTCGAGTATGTCGCTAGCCGTCATTTCTCGCTTTGTGGAGCGAAACATTGGGGGTAAAAACCGGATACGCGGCAAATTTGTTATCGACAGACTCTGCTCACCACTGTTGCTCGGCATGTGCGAGCAAACATCGGATTCTCAAATAACAAGCACTTCAAAGGAAGTGCATCCTTACGTTTTACTACGTTCCCAGTGACCAGCAAGTGGGAAACACACAAAATTGCACACTTAATAATGTTCACCAACAACATACCAGTACGAGTTTTTCGTAAGCAAGTGTCTAATGGCGCTTTAGCTTAATGGAAGCCAGTGGAAACAAACTGAGATTCTAATAAAGACTTGATTTTTTAATTGGACGTAGTCGGCTTTGTTGCGAGCATCTGCCATTAATAGGGCTGCGATTCGTCGCGGAATTTTCAGGGAATCCTCAGAAAGCTTGGCCGGCTCAAGACTCGTGCTTCTAGCTTTCCTTCAGCGGTCCCAGCTAGGCGATCGGTGTCGCGCTGCTTTTAAGGTCCGTGGCCACTTGGTTTGTCTCGCAGGCGCTGCTGCGAGAGACCCAGAGCAGTACCGAAGAAAGCAAGGTCGAGCTCGAAACGCGACTTGGCATCATCCAGCTCATCCACGGTTACATCAAGGTGAGCGATGACGTCAGTGCAAACAGAAATAACGATCAACTGTGTTTTACTTTCGTTTTCTTTATTTGAAGATGTTGCGCTGGTTGGTCCAAGCGCGGCTCCTGCCCGAGCAGCTGGAGGGCCACAGTTGCCCGGACCTGGAAAGTTACGGCGACTTCCGGTTTGTTTACAAGCAGAAGACCTTGCGAGCCATGTTTGAGAAAAGACGAAAGGAACTGGAAAGTTTGAACAAGTGAGTGGACTTTGGTGCTGGTTGTGCGATTTCCGCTTTTACCGTAACGTGTCGCTGCAACGTGAAAGAAGGATCACGTTCAAGATGATTTGCTAATTTCTTGAAGAAATATTATTTTCGCTTATTCATTGTGAGATGAGTTTGGAGATTTTGCGTGCAAACGAGACTTTTGGCATTTCATTACAACCTATTTACAGTAGGACGACAGTCTTCTTTTAGTATTTCAAGTTAATGTGTGAAAGTCGGTGAAATGTATGCTTTTGTTCTTTTATGTTAGGTGTGAATGTGATGCTAAATATGACCGCAATAAGCCTATTAAACCCTTTCACTGGAAACGCGGGAAATGTGACCTTGACAAAGAAGAATTGTAGTAGAGTTTGTGAATTGCTTGTTTCAATGCAAAAAGACCTCGTACTGCGTTTTTACTGCAACGCACTCACTCCGTTATTTTTATGTTTCTTTAAATCGATTTGGCGTCGCTTTGAAATTATCTGTGAAAATGATTTTTCTTAATTTTTGATGAAGAGACGAACGCGACCCGGGAAGTTTGCTGATGATCGACGGACTGGTGGCTCAGGCCGGCGAGAACCTGAAGAGCAGCTGGGAGAAGATGAGTAGCGACCAGTACAAACTTTACCCTCCGTCAAGTGTCATGGTGTGTAATGGCTGCTGCTTGCGTCGTACAAGTTCGTCTTCAGCTACTAACAGTGTCCGCTACACTTCGTGTAAACGCGCGGCGTTCTTGCCAGTGTGTTAGAAGTTCTGTCATTCAACCCACACCTTAGTGCATCTGCATCCAACCCACAAACTTAGTGCATCTTCAACCCACACCTTAGTGCATCTGCATCCACACCGTACAGCCTCCGTTTCACCTTGTTTTTCGCTTTTATCTGTGTGGTGCTGTCATCAATGCGGAATCAATGGTTGTTATGCTTGTTCTCTACCACGCCTCCTTTATGTGATTGTCCTTCGTTTCAAGTCCCCCAGACTTCACATAAGCAAATAAGACGGATCACTTTCCCGTTTAACAACGTTTCATGTTGTAGAGTGCGTAGGGCTCGCGCTCCCCTGGAAATTTATTGACCTCCCCCTTGGGAAGCGTGCCCTCCGGTCAAGAACCACTGGTGTAAACGTTAAAACGTGTCCACCAGCCGTTTCACGTTTGGCAAACCTCCTGGTATGGTTTTGCTAGGAGCGCATTGGCCAAGTCTGAGGCAAGGAATGCTTCGTACTAATGCTAAACAACTTACTTTTCCCCGCAAATTACGCTCATAACCTGACAGGAAGTATTGATCCATATTTTTTTGTGTATGATGCTTACGTCTGCAAAACTTTACAATTGTGAAGGCCTTGCTGGACATGTATTATCTTTCCACGATGGAGGAGGTTGCCAAGAATGCGATAGCAACCTATTTTCTGCTCGATGTTCTGGCGCTGGTCGAAACCATGGAGGTGGGTTGTGGTACTTGAAGCATATGCATCATTCCGACGTCTTGTGTTTTCGCCTTTCTGTCATGCTCGCCCAGAGTTAGCCCGCACCAACCGGTGCATTGCTACAGTATCGCGAGTTGACCTGGTTCTGACGCTTCGTTGATTCGCTTTGCTTGGTTCTAAGGACTGGGGGTGTTTTGGAAAAAGCAGAAAAAAAAACATCAGTGTTTTGTTGCCACTTTGCAATAAAAAATGTACGCTTCTCATATTTCTGAAATCAGTCTGTTACGTCAGAAGGCCGGGAGCCAAGCAACAGCACTTTGCACGTGTGTTTAAAAATAGCCGATTTTTGCACAAAATTCTACGACTTTGAGTTTCACGGAGACATATACTGAAATTGTTGGACAGGACCCTGCACTGTGAATTTCTTATGCCTGATGATTATAGTATTATGAAACAGGCACAGTTCTGAAAAAATGTATTCGATATTCGTGGCTATATTGTTCGCAGTAACTATTGTAGAAAACATGGCTTACTTTTTAGAGACCGGCCGCGACGTACCGGTTCAAAGTTGTTTTCCGTTTTGGCATTTCTTCTGTTCGCTGGTTTTAACAGTTCACTCATTAGCATGCTGACTTTATTGTGCTGCTCTGCTTGGACCGCGCGGTAACCTGCGCAAGCAGTTCATTCATATCGAAAATATTAGCACTGCATGTTTAATGTTCAGGACGACGAAGACCGCGGGGCCGGCTACTCGTCGTCGAAGCAAGACATCCTGCGAACGGTTGCCTTCTTCCCGGAAACCTTCCAGCTTCCTAGCGGCGTCACCAGCCTGATCAAGGCATTCTGGCTGCTCGATCACAAAGAGTTTGCAGTAAGTTCCAACGCTATTTTGCTTCTGTCTTTTTTTGTCCGTTTGTGCGCTACTGTGTATCATCACGTAATGGCTTTGGATGCTTGAAACGCTGTCTGTACGTTTAGTGCTTCACGCGTCCAATCAGAAGCTTTCCAAAAGCGACGAACAGCCCTAACATCACCTGCCCATCAGAGACGAGCGGACCGTCATATTTCACGATCCAGTCGTGAATTTTTAAAACTCAGTCAAGTCCAACGATAGTCCAAAAATGTTTTAAATGTGAATTCCAAGTCATAATGAAATCCAAAAAATTAACAAAATACAGCTTTATAACCACAACAATGCCGCAATTTGTTTCTATTAACTCAGTCCAAATCCGGTCCGGATCAAACCCTTAAAAATCGTTAGAGTCCGGATCCAGTCCAATCCAAGTCCAGTCCAATGCACATCTCTGCAGTGNCCCTTATCAGACTTGCTTTACGTCTTGCTGCGTACGTTTACGATTTCGTTTTCAGCCGAAACAGAATTCACTTTAAGGAGTCACGGACCGCGGTCTTGCAAAATCTTTATAACGTTTTTGAGAAACCTGTCTGTACTCGTAGTAAACTTTGAAGCCAGCGGCTCGAACCTTTGCTTTTCAGGAATCGCTCGCAGCGTTCTGCGACCCGAGCACCGAATCAGCGTCGCTGCCATGGCAACACCGAACAATCCTGCTCGCGTACATGACGCAGGGTCATTGTGACCTGGCGCTGAGGTACCTGCTCAACAAGCAGCCTGCCAGCGAATGCATTGAGGATGTCAAACTGAAGATAGAGATCTACACCAAGACCGGGTGAGTGTTGCAAGTGTCGCTAGCGTTGGGACCATCAGAAATAACAGCCGCAATAGCAATGCTGCACAATTCACGATTTGTTATTGTTTCGTGAATTACCGCCTGACGTTAGTAGATAAACTTTTTTTCTGTTGAAGTCGTTTGCTTGCATGTGGCACCGCGCCAATACATCAGCGTCACAAAATCGATGTTTGTCTTTTGAAAAAAAGCCTAATTGCAGGTGCAGTGTGCAATCAAATTCGTACAAGCTCACGATGTGTTTGTTTCGATCAAAGTCTTGTAATGGTAGTCCAGGTTTGACCCGGATTTGTCCCCATTAAACAGGGGGGTGGCCAGATTTACCTCGTTTCTGACATGATTAACTTTACTTCATTTCTCCATCTTGGTCGATCAAGAACGTCTTCCTTCCGCAACCCAATCCTAATCTTTTCTTCTACTTGATTTCTCCATGTCTTCCGTTATCGTCCCCGTTTTCTCTCACCTTCCTCCTTAAAAGTCAGCGCCTTCCTTAGGGCATCATCTTCATCTCTCCACTTGATATGACATCCACCTGAAACTGTTACTGCTCCATTCACGTGACGAAAGTAATGAACTTCAACCGAAGATTCGACTGTTTTTCAAATTTGACTAATTACGTCACACCTGAGCACTATTTGTTGTGTAATAAACGTAAAGACTGGTCACTGTAACAAAATATCGGCATATTTTTTTGCGATTATTTCGAATCGTGGTGTTCCCCTAGTTACTTCAGCATTGCTGACCGACATTGCCATGGCAGGTTACACAGCCACGCCCTGGAAGAAGCGCGGAGGAGTTCAGAGTCGGCGGTCAAGGACGACATTTACGACCATCTCTTCTCTTGCTGTCATCAAAACAACCTCCTTCACACGCTGCTATTGCAACCGATATCGCCGATAGAAGACGTAAGAATTCCTCAGGTTTTAACGTTCACTGCCATCATTTTCAACATTCCATTAAAGGCTCGGTCGCATAGACAGAATTGTTTCTTGTATCTTGTTCATTATTGTAACGGTTTCAATTTTGTTTGGTGACCTGCAAAAATATTGGTGTTGATTCCGGTCATGCTTTGAATAAAGTCAAGAAAGTTGTAAGTGCTGCTTTGGAAGGTAGATGCGAGAAATGTAACTGCTCGTGCGTTAATATGAACACGACTGGTTGATAAGCACTCTTTAGACCGAGGAAGTCTGTTTCAGCCAAGATTTGAAAAATTTACTCGGTGGCAGTTTCTTGCATACTATGCCACAGCTTGTCAACTAATATCTAGCGCGTTAGGAGATGCAGAAACGGCCAAAAGTGGCGCTAATCGCGCTTTCGTTGCATTCCAGGAACTTGTTTCAAGATATTTGCAATCGGGAAGAATCGCCAGCTCACACAATCTGCTCATCTTATATCATTTGAAAAATTCAAGGTTCACCCAAGCGATCAAGTCTTACCAGCAAAACAAACATTCCTACATGATGGTGAGGCGACATCGAGAAGTTCGCTACTATAGCAGACGAGCGGGTTATAATAACTATATCGCGTTGTGTTGCAAAGACTCAAAGATTGTATCAATAGTAAAATCGATTGGTTGTTTTTGGAGTTATTTTTTTGCTTTTTTAATTAAAAAAAAGCAAAGCGTCAGTCGGTGGCGGTAGCAGCTTCGTTCGGCGTTCGTATTTCTCGCTTATCACGTGATGAAGAAAACAAAACATATTTTCAGACTGGCTTCTGCTGCTATAATCGCGCCGCCCCCAGTCCAGAACAGCGGGCTTAGTCGAGCCCCAACCGACCCACCTACCCCACCTACGGTTATTGACAGGGTCGTTTCTTTAAGTTGGGGGTGGTAGGGGGTTAACTAAGTGAAAAAAGACATAAAGTGAAGGAAAGACAAAAAACGAAAGGATGAATACAATGGGGTAACAGTTAAATCTCAGCGCCTGTTTACGTTTGAATTTCAGGCGGAACACGACGAGCCGAGCAAGCTGCAACGTGAAGCCTTGAAGCTGGTCATTCAAGGATACGTCAACGTGCTGCCGGACACGGAACGTGAACTCGCTTTCCATGGCAACGACAAACCGTTGAGGAAAGGCATTTTTGTGCGGAAAGAAGGTGAATGAGAAAATAAATTTGCGTGTCAAATTTGTTTTCAGCTGTTGTTTCTTGGCGTTATAAAGTTTTTGGTGGACCTGAAGCCCTACAATGCATAGCGCAGACCAAAAAATGGGTTGTACTTTTCAATGCGTTTGGATAGGGGTTAAAATGAGAAAATCGCCTAAACCAGGGGTCGATAACCTTCTTCAACAAAAGAACCCTTCTGCTTCATTTTCCAGCGGATATGACCGGTGAGGGGCGTAGGCTACTAAACTGCTATCAGTTTAATTCTAGTAATAAGCAAAATGCAAATTTAAATTCCAAGTTTTGTCAAATCCAGAGAACGATTTCAGAGGAGCTAAAGAGCAGCACACGGCTCCGGAGCCAGAGGTTGCCGGTCCCTGGCCTAGTGACGAGCCAATGTTCGATACACTTTGAAAAACTGTCTAGGTCAAGGCGAAAAGTAATTTACTGCGGTTTCGATGCAATTTTCTTCACAGGGGAGGTCGTGTTACCGACGGCGAATACAGTAAGTGACCTCAGCATGTGGCTGCTATGTCTGCGGTAGCGTGGGATTTTTTTCATTTTTTAATGAAACAAGAGATGTTTTTTAAGTGCACGGGTGGTGGTTTGGATATATTTCAGCTAAAATGTTCGATTGTTCACGTTGGGTGATCGATGCGAACTTTGGGCATACAAGTTTATTGACCTCGGTTCGACAAAGACATTGAATGGAAACGCACTTGGCCGTGCGCGTAGATGGTCCAACCGTCCGTCTGTACATTGGCTGCACCTTCCGGCTGCAGGCAAGTCAACTGGCACAACTGCGAACAGTTCAAAATGTTTTCATGTTTTTTTTCCCAGTGTTGGAGGTGAAGCCGTTGTCGGCCATGCTGAACGCTAGAAGAACGGACGTTCCACTTTCGCACGCCGAGCTCCATTCAATGTCTACCAGCAAAACCAAAGCCATTGAGGACAAGCCTTCGTCTACTCCGTTTCGAAGGAAGTGAGTCCCAGTTTCTTGTTGACTAGCGGTATTTGTTTTTCACATGCCTGTGGCTCGGACTGGGTCGTTCGTGTACCTGTTGACTAGGTTTACCATATTTGCATCACCTAAAAGTAGGGCATATGTTTAGCAAGGTGCTCAAATCAGCACACTGGCGTAGTTTCTTGAATACAGCCACTCACAGAATGTAAGCCACTCAAAATCATGCTGAAAAACCGTAGCTTGCATTCAATAAAACTTTAGAAGGCCAAACGGAGGGCATTTTAGATATGTTTTTGAAAAGCAGGTCGTGTTGGTAACCAGAACCGTCGCCGGAAAGTCGTCATGGGATGCTTTAGGTTTGTGCGGGGGGGAACTTGACATTCAAATTTGACAAAAATTCTAACAATTTATAGTGTTTCATATTTCAATTTGGGGGGGCTCGGAGCTTTGTTTGGGGGTGCTAAGCCCACCAAAGCCTCCCCATGGCGATGGGACTTTTGGTAAACCCGTTGCTGTCTGTTTATCGTTAAGTCGTTGTTGCAAGGCTGAGAATAAAAGTAGGCTGTTGGTATTTTGCAGAAAAAAAATCGTGTCTTTATTAGCTCCGTGTAAAATAGGTCGGATGCCTGCAGCTGTCAGCTGTGGTCACTGGTGTAGTTTCTTGCGAACATATATCACATTGCCGTTTTGAACGACTTGCTAAGCGCAATGTCGCGCTGTTTGATGGTACCCGGCCATCGCTAAAGGTGAATGCCCGCCTTCGTGACTCGTCACGGCCACTCTCACCAACCACAAAGTTTAGCAAAATCTGTTTTTGAGCCGTATATGAATGATATATAAGATGATATTAATTGCTGTTGCGCGATGTTCAGATCCAACTACCAGCGCACTTCTCCCAGCCAAGCGAACATGCTGTTCGCCGGCGACATGGCCAGCGTGACTGTGACGTCGTCAGCACGAAAATCGCTGTCGAGGTGAGCAACGTCTTACCTGTGCATGCAGCTGAGGTTGTGTGTTTGCGGTGTTTCTGCTGATTCCACCTTCTGCACACCCCTTGAGCTGGCTGGTTCGAACAGGATAAGGCGCTTGTTCAGCTCCAGTCGCTTCGTTATGTCCAGCCCAGTGGTTCTCAAACGGGTGCCACTTGGCTCACCCGTGGCCGTCGGAAGGGGGGCCAAGGCCCATTCCTGGAATTTGAAATTTGGCAATTTCGTTTCAAATTATTAGTAAAAAAATGTCGTTTTCTTAGTTTCGAGTGGATAAAATCAACTTTTGCCACTTTTGGCCTCCCCCCCTGGAAAAATCCACTTTGCCACCCCGAAAAAATCCCTCTGACGCCCATAGGCTCATCAAGGGAGGATTATTTAACTCCAGGGAGGGATTGGGGATGAAATGCTGTGGATGAAAAAAAAACAAGTTTTTATTATTTGTTTACTCAGCACTTAAAAAACTGCACAACGAAGTTGGTTTAGATTGGAAAGTCTACGGTACGTAAAGACAAGCTGCTTTAACTGCAGTGACTGACGTTATAAAAGGATCTATTTGGTTCACGATCGTCAATTGTTTCTTCACCCTGGGTAGTGTGAAATTTTTGCAATTGTCGTTTTTTGTGGTTTTTGTTGGGGAGAAATGGACAGTGGTCGGGTTTGTAAGGGGGGAGTATGATAAAATATTTGAGAAGCAGTGGTTCATGCAGTTCATTTTATTTTCACTTACATGTAGTGTATTGTGAAAACGTAGTTTGAATTTGGTGTGTCGCATGAGATGGCACTTGCTGCAGGTCAGGTGCAGCGGCCCGATAGTTGCTCTGAGACGCTATTAATGTATTTATTCGGTTGTTGAAAGCCGCACGAAATGGCGTTAAAAATTAATGTAAGCCGCACGAAATGATCAAGAAAAAACATAAGCCGCGGCTTACAATCGAATAAACACGGTATTTAAACTCTTCGTTCATTTTACGCAGAAGGCGCAGATCTTCGTTAAGCATCCCCCCTGACTTCCCACTGTACAGCCGGCTCGCGACAGCTTCATCGTCCATCGTCGCGGGCGCCTCCCCGTTACTCTCCAACACGAAATCGAGAGAGAGCAGGTACGTCAGATGGGAAGTGTCGCGATGAATCACATGATTGGCTGCAAACAAAATCACGTGACTTGGCTCGAGCACGCATCCAGACAGTAGCGTGCTTGTTAGGCTACGCGCTTATGAACTTTTTGTGCCTCTGTTCTCAAGTACATGATGTGAGTTGAAACCAGAAAGCCTTCAGCAGTCTCTGACAGACCATCGGAAACACTGATCGAGTCGCTTGTCGCCACTTTGTTAGTCATTGCACGCATTTTTTTACCATTATGGCTGATTGGCTTGTTTTTGCTAATGTGTTTGATTTTGCCTGATGGTGGGAACCAGCGCAGTTGTGCTTAGTCAGCCATTCTGAACTGAAAACCTAAGTTGCTGGTTCACTTGTTGCAGCTTACCCCCCGCCGCTGCGATGCTGCTGCAAACCCCTCCGGTCCAGAGAAAGGTTCCCATTTTGACGTCGCAGGGTTCGAACCTGGACCTGATGACTCCGCAGTCGATTCTCAAAGTCAGGCTCCTCAGGTCGGTTACTGGTGTTTAATGTTTCGCTGTGAAACTACGCTTCTTGGAGAAGAATTAATTGTTTTCACCAGTTGCGTTAAAACGGCAGATTTATCTTTGAGAATGCGAACAAGAAAGAAACCCGTCATGGGATTGCAAAATATTTGACGTACAATTTTTGTCATAAATTTTATTTTTTCTGGTTGCGAGGACAAAATCTCTGTGTCTTCTTGTTTTGCTGCTAACATTGTCACCGCCCGGTTCTGTTCATCAGGAGAAAATCTCCGTCACTGTCCGAGCTGACCCAGTGCTCGAGCAACACCTTGCAAGACTTGGAGTCGGACAACCTGTCCTTCGCCAACCAGCAACAGAACGCCGCTGAGGAGAAGCGGCCCGCTGTCACGATCAGGTGCTTGGTTCGTTGTTATTCTTGTTGACTGTTCGCGATCGAGAATTCGGTTTCGGAAAAAGTCAGCTCTCGAGCGCGCCTGGAAGCTTCCGTGCATGATGACTCGTGGAACTGATCTGTTGAAAACGAACATTAAGAGCGTTTCATGTTGTTGCTTTTGCAACCGTGTTTCGTCGTCATGTTTGCCGTGCGAGCAAATCAACGAGCCTTGTGTCGCGACTTCGATTTTCGTGCGTTGACGTCGGGCTCGGGGAGGTTTGAGGGCCCGTCAGGGATTCGGGCCAAAAACTCGAAACGCTGGGTCGCGCTTTTCCGTGACGCTGTTGCTCTCGTCAGTCGTAAGGTCGCCTGGCAACGCGAATGACATATTCGTATCAGACTGAGCACTGACACCATGGCTAGCCTCCGCTGAGGATGACTGTTTCAAGCAGTCGTGTGAGCAACCTATGGAAGTGGTAGAGGCCTTGCCAGCGGAGACGTGGCCCACGAGGGAGACCGTTGTTCTTCACGCGCAACAGGCTTGATAGAGTAAATGCTTGCTGTACGACCACCCACCGTGTACGTGCTCAAGTATGCTTGGCAGAAACGGAAAGGAAACAAGGTTTTTGATTTTGCTGTTAAATAAGAGTAACTTGATCGATCCGTGTCAGACAACTGATGCAGCAGCTGGTAAGCCAAACAGTAAGCTCGGAGAAACTAGATTCATCGAATTAGATACGCCACGATAAGGTTACTGACGTTGTTGAAACTGTTAGTCTAGAGTCTAGACATATAAGTCAATCAATGAACGATCCTGGAGACGACAGGGCCTCATCTCGCAGTAAATCCATTTGTTGCAAACGTAATTTACCTAAAGCTTCTCTTCGAAACGCCACCTTATCGCCAGATTCGACGAATCCGTCGAATACGATCTCCAGCAATATTCCTACCGTCCTGCAAATGTCACAGGTCTGGCAGTGATAATAAAATTCTCTTTTGCTATTACTTTGTTTTCGTGTTCAAAGCTTGTCAGGCTTAGACGTTTCGAGCTCGTTCTCTTCTCTGCTGTCCGGAGAAAGTGGAGACTCGTCTGCCTCAGGAAGAGAGATTTTCATGTAGGTTTGTGTGAACAGTATGAACTGCTCAGTTCTGAGTGTGGAGAAACAAGCGCTTTATTTAACGAAAGACCAAGTGGAGAAGTAGAAGCGTAGATTGCAGAGAATCGAGACGTTTGTTGTCAAGTGACCATCTCTATTAATTTTAAGTTGTATACTAAGACAGCGTGGGTTTACTCGCCAATGAAGCATATATTGTAGTTGCTGGACAGTGATTAGAATTCCATCCGGTGTTTTAGACGTTTTACTTTTTTACGAAAACATCACATCCGTGACAAAAATTCGATCTGTTCGAAGTTCACTTGATCACGTTTTTACGAATGGATGATGTGAGACAAAACCATGATTTTACGTGTAGTTTTTTTATCGATTGTTTAAGTATTTGCTTCGAAGAAGATTGAAATCTGTAATTTTTACTGCAACTAACTGATGAACCTTTGAAAAAGTGTGTCTGTTTGTTCATCTTTAGTTTTTGTTTGTTCATACCTATTTCATATATTAGAATTATTCATAACACTTGCATATAAGCAATTCAACGTTGGTTTTCGATTGCGGACTTTACTGACATCATCCCTTACGTCTGTCAACATCCCCACGTTTGATTGTTAACCACGTGACCGGGATGTTCCAGGGACGCCTTGTTCAGCTTCCCCACGCCTCGAGTTAAACAACAATTCAAAGGCGTCGACCTGGACGATTTTGCTGCAAAGGCCTCTCCGCAACAGTGAGTATGCTGGCGGTGGCTGAACTACTGTCTTGACCCGCATTCGGCTTCGCCAACCACCTGTGTGACTTTCCTTGTGAACTGAATGTGGGAATACGATCGTGTTGGTGTTAGACAAAGATACTTCTTTAGATTTCTTATAAAATGCGGATCTGAGTTCTTTTGCTTACCGCAGGCCTTGAACCTCCAAGCTTTGCATCCATAGCTTGCCAATGACCGCGTAGTATTGTTGTCCCGACCCTTCTCACAACGTCCTTCGATCAAATTTTAAGATTTGCATCGTTTGAAAGTTGCGAGCAAAGTAGTTGCGTGTTTCGGTTAGACCTTGTTAAAAAGTTTATTTGGTGGGGAAAGCAACTCCGAGCTGCGGTGTTACTACGGAGTATACTATCCCGGATGTTCAACCGTTGAGGGTTTTTGCTGCAGGACTGCCACTCCGAAGAAGCTGCGTTTCTTCGGTCTGAGCCCGACCTCTGAGGACGGAGAAAGCGAGAGGTATGGTGTCTGCAATTCCGACCTATTTCGACCGAATCCAATAGTTTTAGATCTGTGCTATGTGAAACAGTTAAGGTGGTCGCCTCGTCACTGTAAGTCAAAAGGTAGTAATGCTCGACCGTTTAGGCACAAGTGACAGGGCTGTGGTCACACATGGGCATTCGCCAACGTAGCAAAAGTATGAGAAATGATGTGAATCACGGCAAACCAGCTGCGAATCCCCATCCTGTCTGGTGTTTATCTCGTCACAAAAGCTTTCGTTGCGGTCACGTGACGATGTTTGCAGACGCCGGCGGGACGTGAGCAAAACGGTCCCTTCAGAGAAAAAGGATTAAGTCGTGCGAAAGAAATTAATTTATCGCAGAACCTTCGTGCCAACGCAATGTAATCGTTAAGGGGGTACTGGGCTTCAGAGGTTTGGGTATGCTGTTTGGTCTTCATCTTGAGTTTTTACTTTTTCTGGTTCGATTGCATTTTCAAGCTGCCACGTCTATTATTGAATTTCCACCGTTTTTAGTTGTCGACAAATTGATTGTTACCCTCATACTTCATTCTCAAA
>JGI24158J21664_10001456_pt1 | contig 26747 bp, 19 predicted proteins | sample Ectturendosymbi3_FD_21664 | JGI IMG/M metagenome (IMG submission 21664) | reverse complement strand
TGCTTTATTTTTTGACTGAAGATGGATTAAGAATAATCCGAAACGTCTCAAAATAAAAATGTATAGTTTTTTGAAGGCTTTTTTAGTGTTGATGAAAATGTCTGAAGACATGGAACTAAAATAGTGCCCACTTAATGGATAAATTAAAGTCAATGCCTTGGTCTCTTGTCTCACGAAATTACCGACACTTAATTGAAAATATCAGCTTTGGAGCACTAAATTCAGAAAACGGTGATAGTACAAGGTGTTCTAAAACGTGTTTTTATTATGCAATCTATTAACTTGACTATTTTCAAATGATACCATATTTTAACTGAGTTTGTAGAAATTACTCAAATTGAAATTATGTTTCGTGTGTTTATCTTTAAAGTTGTGAAAATGGCGTTGCCTTCAACAGAAAAGCGTTTGTGTGTTCCTCGAACACACAGTCGTATGCTCGAAACGTAGTCGAAGAAGACTGCAGTGTGCATTTGGAAGATAATGACATAAAAAGCACAGCTGCTGTATAGGTTGGAAAATGGCACAAACGTTCAAAGAGAATGGTTGTTTGTGCAGGGCGGAAGGATCTGGCCAAGTACCAGCATCGGAAGAGATAGTCGAGAAAGTTTGGCAACCATTGTTCGAAAACGCTGTTGCTATTGGAGTGAATAGCATTGCTATACCTGAAAAAATGAACGCATAAAGCATGAAATTTTGAATTGTTCCTATACACGCTGTTAAAATTTGGGGTCATTTGAAAATAATTTGTCAAGTCAATAGGTTGCATAACTAATTTCGACGTTGCAACAGACCAATTTTTTTTCAATGGAAATAGTTTTCTTCAAATTCAGTGTTTCGTGCAGCAGATTTCCTTACGTTGGACTCCCTAATAGCGTCGTTACTGTTGAGTTGTGTCAGTGCCCACCCGTGTGTTGTTGAATTTTCCCCGAACAGCAGTGACCTGCTGGCCGCAGTTCTGAGCGGATCATGGTCACCTTCCAAACTTATCCATTCTGCTAACGTAGTTCTCTGCTATGTTACGTGGGCCATTTATTGGATATAATTGAAAACCGAATTGCATGTTAGGAGAAAATTTTATCAACTGCACTATAGCTTCTCATAAATGTTCGTACTGTAATAGCATTTATGCCGTATTTAACCGTTTGTTAGCGGGGCTTACACTGTTTTTTCATCATTTCGTGCGGCTTACAATCAGTTAAATACGGTACTTCTCTGCAATCGCAGCTAATTTTACGCCAGCGGTTCTCAAATTCGAAGTGCACCCCACACTTCTTGCAGAAGAAAAAATCCTTTTCGACCCCCATTTTTTTTACATCATCGCCTGTTATCTGCCAGAAGACTACTCACCCGCAATTGAAAGTCACTGTTTTTGAAGCATTTAACGTTATTATAAGTCGGTAAATACCCCTAGCAGAGCGAGCATGATTAAGTTATTGGTAAAAATCAAAACAATATGTTGTTCGGAAGGTTGTATTTCTGGCTTTGAGATCTTGCCCGTTGAAAGTTACCTTAAGCTATCGACTGTTGGCTTCGAACTGTTGTTTTTTATTAACTAGTTATAAAATGTATCCTTCAAGCTATTTACACGTTTGTTTAAAGGGTTCAGAATGGGAGACCGCTGTCAGACGAAAGCACAAAAACTCACAAAACACATCTAAAGGAGTTGACTCGCTGGAAGATGATATCAAAGACATGTCGCAACAACCCAGCAGTCGTAAAGAAAGAACAGACTCCAAGGGAAGAGGCAGAGGCAGAAACAATAAAAACAAAAGTAAGTTTTGTGATGTTGACGGCTTTAACGCGTTTGCGATATGGTTTCATCTCATTTTCGTGAAATACAACGCAGATACACAGCAATTCTTTTGACGTTGAGGCCACGACACCGTTTACGAATTTGGATAATTATTTCTTTCGGGTTAAGAATTGTAATTTGTAAAGAAATTCTGTCGGTTGTTACTTTTGGGCTTAGCTCTTGTGAACAGCGACGTGCTGAAAAGTTTGATAAACCAAAAAACAACTATTTGCTGTTTTTCATCAACTGTCACAAACTGTGTTTCGTGCTATCGTCGCCAAAATGACATTGACCTAGCAGCACATTGAAGGATAGCCCATGGTTTTTAATGTTTTGTTATTTATGTCATAAGCGTGACATTTCATGAATAACGTTCGCCCGCGATCTTCCCTTGGTTGTGCGTACGTACGCACAAGATTGAAACGTAGTATGGCCCAAGGCGTTTTTAATGACAGTCCATTGTCGTATAAAATGTGAAAGCTACGATTTTGATCGTCTTGCTTACCGATGAAGAGTCCGGTGGGTGGAAGTTTTTTAAAAATGTCCTGTGCTATTCCAAGGTAAAAATGACGCCCGCGAAAAATCCACGGAAGACGACGGCAGAGGCGGCTACGAGAGTCGAGAAAGGCAGCGAGGCGGAAGAAAAGGCAGGGGGCGTGGAAACTCGTACTCCAGCAGAGGCAGGCAACCTGGTCGCGGGCCGCGAAGATTCGGGTGTGTTGTTTTAACGCTGTTATTTTTGTGGAGTGATGATGCTGTACTGGGAACTGTTAACGCCACATTTAAAGTTTATTGAAAAAGAAATACCGCACACGATTTTCTGAGTGAGTTCCAACCGTAACGGGTGGCCTCAAGGTTGATGCAGATGGAACGGAAGCCGAACTACTATATGCTTCAAAAACAGCACTTGAGTCAAGTTACGCTTTCAAACTTGCAAAAAAATGTGTGCCATGTTGCATACAGTGGTTAAGAATTTTTTATAATTTGTGCTGTGTTAGGCTCCAGCAATGCACAGGTTTCTAGTTTGCGAAGCTTTCGCAGCCATCACTCACCTGTTTACGTTTGACTGTCCGAGGGAGATAAGAGGGGGAAACCCCGGCTCTTCCGTGCAACCGAATAAGTTGGCGTGGATTTTTCGCGACAAACACTTGACAGTGGTGGTTGATCGCCAGTTAAAATTTCCGTGTCGGCACAATGAGGGCAGGGAAAAGATAACAAACAACTGCAACCCGCTTTTTTCGTTGCAGGCGTTTTAATCGGGATCGTTCGGACAACATGGAAAATCCTGCGAGTGGCTCGCGTCAGAACGATTTTCTGGATGGTTTCGACACTTACGCGAATAAAAACAGCGATGCGACGAACAATAATGGCCCGTGGGGTGGCGACGAAGATTGGGACAACCTGGAGGTAACCTGTTGATGGTTTTCTGGGAGCCGTTTGCTGCGATACACAATTTTTCTAAACCCCGGTCAAGGTTAGGAATATTTTCTGTTGATTAACGTAGTAAAAACTCTGCCGGATTTCCACTTCGCAGATAGAACTTCCATGTTGGGTGAGCATGATGAGGTGATGGACTCGGAATTCGTGATATTTTTCGTTTTGACTTTCCAGCTGATAGTAACATACAAGGTGCGAACGATGTCTGCTCCAAGCCTTGTGTTATTAAGCACATAAAATCGATATCAGTGAATCGGACAGGCGGGATACAGTAAGGAATTTCAGCTTTTTCTACCCAGGTTGGGACTTGGTCCAACGACGACACGAAGAAGCGGAATGAAAAGAAAAAAGACTCGTTTTCGGAACACTGGGGCACAGACACGTGGGCAGACGATGTGCGTTTGTGTGTTTAAAATCGTGAAGTTTCTCAGACGCTTGATCCGTTCGCTTCGGGTTTTCAATGGGCCGCTCCAAAAATCTGTCTGCTAGTTCTGCTTTGGTGTTGCCATTTTAGTTATCTTTTACACAGTACGTTATGCAGCATCTATATTCTTGTAGTAAATCGTGTTCATTTACTGTTTGCCTGTCGCTTGGGTAGGAGTTCAATTATGTCACGAATGGAATCCGGGACAGCTTATTTTACATGCTTCAATAAATGCGTTTATGTGAGCTTGCAAGAAATTGGACGTGCAAAAGCGGAGGTTCACATTTTGCTGATTTTTAAGTTTTTCTAACAAGCAAAACGTTTTTTTTTGCGTACGATACGTTTCGTTTTAACACACTCCAATGCTTGATAATGCGTTGTAAGTGGGAAGATGCCAATTGCGCTGCAGTTTGCAAGACCTGATATCATGCCTATGCAAGCTAATACTTTTGCCTTCTATGCAGCTGACAGAGACCAAAGTTTTTCAGTCCCAAACTGTGCAACCTGCCGTACCGGCTGGATTACCTTCTCCACACGCCTCAGCCCAGCAGCATTCGGTCGCAAAACCTCAGATGGGTGAACGAATCGACATTGGTTCCTTGTTCAAAAAGACGACAGGTGTTGACAACGTTTGTAACCTACTGTGTGCTCTAAAGGAAAATTCGGAAATTAACTCAAGTTTTTATCGACTCTTAATCTGTAGTTAAAATTATATTTCGGTGGTCGGCGTAGTCTTCATGTAAGAATTTAATGAAAACGTTTGCTGAAGACTTAGAATTTCCGTAGACGCTATGGAAGTATTGTTTGTGAGCTCGAGGAAAGCTGACATTTTTCTGGAATATTTGCGACAAAAGTCATACATTTCTGAACCACCCGTTTTATTTGACATGAATTTGAAGCGTGTAATGCTCGCGAGTTTGCCAGAATAGACCTAATTCATATTTCGGAGAATATCACCTTTCACTCTGACGTCGCGTATTTTAGATTCCAGTCAAGTACGTTTGTCATGACAGCTTTAATTGTGATCGCTATTTCTTGTTCTGTTAGATGCGTTAGCGAATGACGTTGCTTGCACGTAATATTTGTGTTTAGTGTGACATTGCGGCAAGGAATAGGATCTGTTTCTGCAGATGACAGTTACTGGCTCTTAGCATCAAAGTGTAGTCTGCTTTAGTTCGAATTTGCATTTTCCTGATTCTACTTGAGCTGGAACCACTTCAGCTGCAAATTGAATAAGTTGTAAACCCGATATACCCCTGTGTCTAAGATTCTACACTTGCTCCTTGTTTTGGAACTATTTTTTTCGTAGTAACGTATGCTTGTTCATTAATTGCAGGCGCTTCAACAGATTCTAGCAGCAGTTACAGTCAGCAGCTTGGAAACAGCATGGCTCCATCCAGTTTACCCTACAGCAGTGGTTCCCAACACAACCCACCGTCTGTTATACAGCAGTTGCAGCAACAAGGACAGGTGAGTGAAGTTACCGTTATTGGTCGAGTTTTAATAACGTTGCTGCATCGTACGATTGATTCCTGCTTCCGCTCTTCCACCTGATCGTATTGACGCAAAATAACAAGAAACTTACTGTTTTATTTGATAGTAAAGCTTTAAAGGATGCGTGAATTATGTTTCGAACACTGGAATGACACGTCACGAAGTGTGTGTTCTAAACACCATCGCAATGGTTTCCTGTGCCCTGTGCTGGCTCAAGCGTAAACCAACGCACTTAATGAAAGACAGAAATGGTGACGCGTGTTCTATAGCAGAAGACTACATCGAGCATTCGTAACATTTTAAATATTTATTCGTTTTGTCTAACTCAGGTATATTTGTGTTTCTTTTTCAAGTCGAGCTCACTGTTTAGTGACAATAAGCCAGTAGTCACTGACATGGACTCATCGTCACGACTATTCGGGAGCTACGACCGACAGACCAGCAGCTCGTCTACGAGCGCTGTGCCGCCCATAGGTCATTACTCGTCAGTGCAGGGACACGGGAGCGAAGCGTGAGTGATTTTTGCATTGCACGGTATTTCGTCGAATCCACTATTGTTCACTTGTATAGGTGTCCATGTTGAGTTCTGGGTGGGTTTCGTTTTACTTTAAAAAATTACACTTACACGGCGCTTCTGCGAGTCTGATAGCAATCCCAGTTGAAATCGAAATTGTCCGCTCGTACTTGCAGTGCATGAAATGCTTTTCCTTTATCCATTTTTTGCGGGATGTTCACGCGCGACGCTGTTCTTCAGGGCGTATTCGCAGTTCAACGGGAAACTGACAACGGAAAACAACGAACGTGGCAGTTCATTGCTTGGTTCGTTTGGCGAGCAGTTCAAAGCGTCTGAGACGACAGTTGCGTCCGGAATGCTTGGACAAATATCCGATTTGACTAAATCTGCCTTCACACCTTTAAAGACTGTAAGTGAACGTGCCACCTGTTATTGCTGTTGTGCTTGTCATTTGCCGCTGAGCGAACTCTTGCTGCTGGAGAATACCATATGTAGTGCATTTTTCGTCTTCGAAAAAACTTCCCAGAAGCAGCCAAGTTCGAGACCTTCTCCAAATTGTCAACACTGCATAAAGAATCGTGAAAACAAAGGCCCCTAAAGCCGAATGCGAAAATCTGCAATGCAAGGTCTCGTTGTTTATGTAGTGCTTTCCTTAAATTTCCAAAATACGCACTGAATTCTTCTCAAAACGCCAATCATGTTTGTAAGTTGAAAAGCATGTATTTTTTGCCTGTTGATCGATACGCCGACGCAGGCGCGCAAGAGCTAAGCACTTTGTTTATTGGCGTTGTCCTGTGGTCGCGCAAGTCATACTGAAACGATCCCTGTTCAGGGTGTTCCTAAAAGTGTCGCTCCTCCACCTGGCATGAACGCGGACTACAATACGTACGCGCAGACGAAGCAGCAAGAGGCGACAGAAGCTGTAAAAGCATCGGTGAGTATCGACTGGTTGGATGCTTCACTTTCATGACAAAGTACACACGATAACAGGCCGAGGCCCAGCTAAAAATATTTTGCCAATGAGTAAAATCTGTAACTGTAAACGACAGTGTTTGTCGTTGCGTGGAGTCTCTCTGTGAAATTTGCTTTCAGTCCTACGTAGATCAATTGCCCTACCACCTGCCGCGTGTGTTTCTCAAGTCCACTATCAAGGCGGCCGTTGCCCATGCGCATGTTTGCATTAGAATCTTGGTCTCAGTTATGGTGCTGTCACTACCGACGTATGCTTAGCATTACACTCGAGTCAGCACGTGTACATTGCTGCTCACCTCCGTAGTATGCCTTGTCAGTTTGCTAAGCTCTGCAGATGTGGTTATTACTACCATGTGGTCATTGATGCGCGTGTCGCTGAACATCGCTATGTAAACATATTTTCGAGTGCGAGGTTTTGACACAGATGACCAGCATTGCATAAACATTTGCTCTAGGATATTTTGTGCCGGTGGCAATGGATCTTTACAGGCGACAATCGGGGCGTCACAGTCATTTTGTGATTTGTTATGTTGTGTAGATTCTGTCTCAAACTGTAACGGGGCGTATTAATGAAAACAACGGCCAAAGCAAATGGATGTAAACGACATTGTCGTAGACGTGTCAATAACTTCTGCTACCATCATCAGTATACATTTGCGATGTCATGGGGCGTCTATCGCAAGTGCTTGAATGGCTGGAGTTTTCGCTTGGAGATTGCGCAACTGATTTTGCGCCTGTTGTTGCGGATTCTAGTGATGCTTGGGCTGCAAGAGAACTTACAAGAAATACCTACCTTCGCGAAACAAGTTACAATTACCGACATTTTTGTGCATTTCCTTGTGCAGCCCAGCTTAAAACTTCCCTTCAAAACGAAACCTCTTTTGAACAGTGCGCAGCGGTTATTGCGTCGTTGTCATCTGGCAAAAGCTTTTGTAATGGTGGCTCAATCGTCTGGTTCGTTCGCGGTGCGTACCACTCGATAGTCAAGCCGCTCGCGACGCGGCAGTTGAAATTATCTGGCTCTGCGCGCTGGCACCAAATCATGTGGTGGAAGCACAGTGTCACGTTCCTACAGTTGTATCGCCCGCCTTGTAACGTGACACGTCACGAAGATAACGCTTCCCTTTTTCTCGTTTCTTCACAAATTTATTATAAAAAACGTTAAGACTTCAAGATGGCGATCTCGATCTCACTGATTGACCGTTTTTTTTGGTAATTATAATTAAGTTTGTGTCTTTTGTACAATCTTGAAATGGGTGTGTTTATTACAACAGACTGAAGTAACAGGGTAGTGATCTTTGCCAACTCAGCTGTTGTGTTGTTTTTTAAGTGTAATATCAACATCTGAAAAATGCCAGTTGAAAAAAAACCTCAATACTTGAGAAGTGGCGAATTCGTTTTGATGGCATACGCAACTCCACCGCCTCTCGCATATTTGGTACAATGCACTACGGCTGTGCAGTGTTCCCTCAATCATTTTAACTCCCAGACATGCGGCCAACAAAATTAGTACTAATTTTTAAAAAGCTATGGTTTGCTCACGGCGCAGCATTGGCATCATTAAATGTTCTGGCTTTTTCGTAGTTTGCACTGTGTGATTGCGGTAACTTCAAAAATGTACGTACGGACGTGTTTCGAATAATTTAGCAATGTGTGGAAAAAAATATTTTGCTACGTTTATACATCTGTGTAAAAACTCGTCACCAACTTTCTGAGGTTTTACTGGTGTGTTTTTTGCCGATTTCGTCAAAACAGATAAAAAACAAGAGCAGTTTAAACGGCAGCAAAGTTGCAGGTGCACTCCCGGCAGTCGAGTTGACGACTAATACAAGACTTACAGCCAGCGAGCTGTGCGGTATCAACGACACTTCATAAACATAACGTTGTAGTCGTTGGCATTAATTTAACGCTGCTTGTAGGACGATTTTCAACCGCGCTTCTTATATGAGATACACTAACCAAGCTTTTCCATTGTTTGAAGCTTGGTCTTCCGTCAACCAGTGGCGATCAGCTGGAGACGTCCGCAACGCATTCGGTGTTGCCGTCTCTCACGCACTCGCAGTCTATGAGTCGCGGTACTCTGTCCTTTGGAGAACCACTGGCAATAAGACAACCCAAGCCGCAAAGAAGGAAACAGCCGTCAAAGGTTGGATTGTTGCTAGTGTATTTGTGGCTGCCTTTTCAATTTTGTGTTAGCTCTTTTACTAAACAACAGCGGAAAAGATTTCTATGCATATCACTCCCTTTCTTAGATTTAGTTTTGATGCTGAGAGATTTTGGTCATTTGTCTCACAGTTGTATTACAACTCACCACAAATGTGTTTTTTAGCCTATATTGCAAACATTCTGACCGAAATGACTTAATTTTTTTCGGTCATTTCAAAAACATATCGGTCTATGACCGAAAAAAAAAACAGTCTTGATGTAGCGTAAAGAGCGCTTGAAGCAAAGTACTTTTTAAAATATTTTTTGATAAGTAAACAATATGTGCATTTTTGCTCAGATTCCTGCTTCAGCAGTTGAAATGCCCAGTGCAGGAGGCGGCAACTTCCACGAACTGTCGAATTTCGACTTGCAGTTCGGTATCGACGACGGCCCTTCCGCTACTGGTGACTTTTCCAGCTCAAGCAACGTGGGAGCCGTTACTCAGTCTGGTCTTTTTACGGGAAGGTGAGATCCCAACGCGGTTTCGTGCTTACGGCGTTAGAGACCATTTAAAAAGTTTTGGGCATGGCGTACTTGCAGAATAGATAAATACGTGCCACGATTGTATCATCAATCATATTATACGCTAATTACAAACGCACGTTGGTCAAGCAAACCGTCTGCTGTAGCTTTTTTTTTATCGTTATATGCTCTTTGAGTGTTATGTAAGTGGTCAAACAAAAACCAACTAGCTTCCGTGTTCGCACCGCCACGATACATTTCCCTCTCATACGCGGCTTTTGTGTCATCAGTCTCACTTTGTATCTCGCAGTAAGTTATTTGTATATACTCTTTGCAGTGCGGTGTCCTCACAAGGGTCTTTGATAAACCACATGCCTTCGGGCACTATCGCCGACTCGTCGATGTTCACACAACAAATGTCTGGCCAGCAGGTTTGTAGACGCTTATTCCTTACCAGCGTTGGCGATGCTCGATTTAAGACGGGCAAGCCCATTGTGACTTCGTTTTCCGATTTTAGCCGTAACACCTTTATTTTTTTCTGGTGGACCTTAGCTTAAAAGTTAAAATTGGGAGATTTGTGAGTTGTGTGCGCAACATACCACTGTATGTTCACATTTTTATTCGTAAACTGTAGCGCTCCCGCAGTTGATAAATTAAATGGAACTACCGTATATCCTTCCAATACATCCACATCTCGTAAGGCCATTTCGATCCGATTTGATTTTGAGGGGAAGGTTGTCCAGTACATTTTGACTTCTTCTTGGAAACAAACAGCAGTAAATGGTTAGTGCTTGCATTATTCCCTTCGTATTCTGTCAGACGGAGGCGCGGACGATCCAGCGATCAAGTTATCAAAGTCTTCAACAAACAGAATTTTCAAAGAGCGGAGGTCAAGTGAGTATCGCTGTTGTCGCGCGTTCGCGTTAACTTCCTTCGCCACCGCCGTCTCTGACACTTCCGCGCAAATGTCGTGCAGATCGGCGGAACGCAAGACTCGCTGACCCATTCCGCTCAGCAGTCGAGCGACTCGACGTCAGTGGTGATGCACGGTTCGCAGCGATTTCCGGAAGGTACGTGGTTGCAAATCAGTGAACAGCGACAACTTAAAGCAAACGTGCGCCGATTTGTATCATTTAAGCGGCAACAACTGCACGTTTTCTTTGTGACGTTTCTTACAGCGTAGAACCTGCCTTTAAGTTGTGCTTCTGTTTGCGCGGCATTTCCCGCACTGCTGTGAAGAAGCCATGGATTTTACTGTGTCTCGGTGACGCTCCATCGAAACAATTGATTTTGACTTTGCTTGGTCAGGTAAGAAACCTAGTGAAGGACCACGACGCGGACCGCCCGGCCTCACGCACCCCCTCGCATCGGCAGCAAGCACCGCCAACAAACAAGCTGACCTCTCAGCTTCTGGTTCTTACGCTTCGGCCCGTATTATCGCTGGGGCCAACCTTCCGCTTAGTGGACTGTCGGCCGAGTCTACGATGGACCAAACAAGGTTAGCCGCGAATTCATCGATTTCTTGACGTTGCACTGCGTGTTTGCGATTGTTGTGTTGATTGAACGCATCGCTGATCGATTAGCGGCTGCCTAGCCCCTTGTTAGGCTGAGATTAATGGCTGCGGCCGGAGGTTGAATTCGGTCAGTTGGTCGCGTTGCTTGAAACTTGTTTAATTTTTTTTTAAACTTTTTGTGCAGCGTCGGCAATTCTTCACACTCGTACTATACATCCTCGTCGCTAGGACAACAATCGCAGCAACAAATCGGCACGGATGTGCAGAACTCTGCTGGTAAGAGAGCCTTTTGCTTGTCGCTGCGGTGTTATTGTTGTTGTGCTGGAAACGTTAATTAATGGCTCCGTGACAGCGGTTTTTACGCAGGTTGCTAATGTGAAATGTCGCATTGTTTTTACTTCCTAAGACAATCACGGACGTTGTTGCCGTTCGGTTCTAGATGTTCTGAAAACGTACTCCGAACCCCGCTTGTTGAAAAATAGTGTTCAGTTTGTCGGAATTGGTTGCTTAGTTCATAGCTTTTTTACCGACGGGTCGAAGAACTGAGTGCAAAACAAGGATCAGCAATTTGGCGGTATCAGTATACATGCTTTATAGTTAAGTGTAAAAAGTAACACGTGCTTTGTTTCGAGTGCAGCGCGCATTTCCTGCGCCCTCTGTTGCTCAGGGGCGCTATCCTCAACGTCATTTTTCCGCTTTTGCGGCGCGTCCTTTGCTCTAAAGCGTGCTGTCAGCCGGATCTGATTGTGCTTTATTATTTGTATCATGTAGGTCGGAGCCTGCGGTCCCCTGTGCCAACAACCAGTCTGCAAGGTAGCCTGCAGGCCTCGCCCATGTCTCACATCAGCGCCGCCCCTCCGAAAGATGGTTTGGTGAGTGTGGGTTTTTCAAGTTTGATAAAGCAAGTTAAAAAACTCGCAGCTCCACTATCACTTGGTCTTTTGCGCACTGCTCTGTAGCAGGTTTGCTGCCGAAATGCTTCTCATCCACTCATGTGTCATACTTACGAGCGTAGTGGGCGTCAACATTAGGCGGCTCAAAGCTGCTCAATGCTGATCGTCAAAGAATTTCTCGCACTCACCAATCGAGTTGTTTGCTCTGCTATACGTTTTTCTTCCCCAGTGTTTTTCCAATGATGTAACGCAGAGGCTCGGCCTGTTGTCAACACCACGTGCGAAGCTTAACCCATTTGCTCCTAGCCAGTGCTGCTAAGCACCCAAAGCTCTAATGCCACAGAAATAAGTTCCACAGACTGCCCGTGATCGCTAGAAAGCGAAAGCAATATGATGCCACCTTTTTTGCTGTCACGTTTGTGTTTATCACGATGTGGCGTATAAAATTAGCAAGTCTGTGTCTTATGCGTTGTACCATCGGGTTTACAAAAGTTGCTTTTTCCAAACAGCAGTCTGGTTCCGTGTCGACCGCTATGTCGTCCCTGGCAAGTGGTCTAAGTCAAACACACATCACACCGAACGTGGGAACGACACCTACCAAGCTGCCAACCACATCGACATCCGCTCCGCTGAATATTCCTGGCTCCTCATCGTCCAACTCGCAGATCAGTGGCAGTGGAACGTATGGTTCTATGGGCATGCATTTGCCATACAGGTAAAAGTTGTTTGCCTTTAGAATGCAGACTTGTTCTGTATACCCAGTGTTTTTTCAAAGTGTTTTGAGAGACACGAAACAGTCGTTCAAATTTTTCAAACGGTCTCTCAAATACAGTAGAACTACGCTGCATAACCACCATCAAAACACTAGAATGTCGCTTTACGAACATCTCGGCGTTTAAATGAAACAGTTGCGGTCTTTCGAAATATCTTAGCGGTCACCAAGGGCAGACCTTAAAGAAAACTTTAATGATATCACGCGAGCCGGTTAAAGATCTAAAATTGATAAGATGTGAAAGGTTACTACCTGCCATAAAGGTCCGTTGTATTTCATTTGTGTCGTTCAAAGTGTTCATCTATATTTCAAGCTCTACGATTGAAACACATGCTGGTGCTGAATGACTCTTGCATGCGAACGTTAAATAATTAGACCGCTGCTGTGCTCTGACAAAAGATCTCAAAATGTACCGTATTGTCAGACTGACTGTCTTCTAATCAAATAAACTGTGTTCACCAAAATGTGACTGCTTGCCAACCGAGCCAAAACTTGAGGATAGCATTCGAAGTCACTGTTAACTATGCGACAGGATTACTTGACAACCATTGCAACTCTTTTAGACAATGGTTTCAAGTTTCTGCTTTCTACCTCTTTGAGCCAATTGTAGAATTTCGTCCCTCAAGACTCTCCAGCCACTAATGCAAAGAGTTTGTAAAATCTCGGTGTTTCGCAACAAAATTCTCGTATTGCGTTTGAACCGGGTGAGTTTTCAAAATATTTCTTTAATAAGTACGGTTTCATTGCTTCATCATTAGTAACGTTGTAGGTTTTTTGTTGGCAGTCCATCTTACAGATGATAATGTAATTTTTACCAGTCGCTATATCAGTCAACTAATCCATGTTTATTGAAGTCTTCGCGCTCACACTTGTAGCGAAAAAATGACAAAAGTGAAGTCACCAGGTAAATAAAATTGATAAACGGTGTTTGGTGCTGCTCAGGCGAGGTCGAATGTGATGAAATAAACGGACAACAATGAATGAGGGTCATTATTTTTTCGTTACCGGTTCAGATTACGTTGATCAATTCATTGCAAATAACCTGAAATAATGAACTGCATTTGCGCTGCTAATGCGAAGTGAATTGAAAAATTACGATGTGGATTGTGTATAGAGCATATTCTTTCAACGCTATGGGTACTGATGTGGAGAAAGAAAATGTATGCTGTAGTGTATCACCCACAAACTGTTGGTGGCTACCTGCCGTATGTTGGTTGACGAAAATGCTGGTCAAAAGTAGCAATGACGTCGCGGAATACAAACGGATTTCTGAAAGCATTGTGCGGTTTCATGCTGTGATTAGTCTGCGCGGGCGGTATTTCTTTCTACTTGAAAAAAGGTAATCGCGCTAATGTAAAAGCGCTGGTGACTCATAAACCTCATTCAGATCGAAAGAATGCAGCGAGTCAGAGTTTCGTTGCACCTTTGCAAAATTTATATTGTGACAACAATGGAATGGTACAGCACTGTTATTATTTTAAGCAATGTTTTCATCATATGTTTGGTGGGGACCCGATGCGTACTGCTCGGCAACGCTCGTTTCAGTCTACACCGTGGTCCTTTTTTGCTCCGTTACAACTTGCAAGCACTCTGGTGTTAATTTCAGTGCCTCTCCTTCGCCGGCAGCATCCTCACAAGCGTCCGCTACTCCCTCAGTAAGTTCGCCCAACAAGCACTTGGGCAGCGACCTTTACACTTCGCCCGGCGGTCTCCCATCGTCCCTGCACCACAGCCACCAGCAGCAGCAACAGTCGAGCACCGCCGTGTCAACTGCGATCGGCTCCTCGACCCTGGGCGGCGGTGTCATGTCTTCTTCGGCAGGTAACCGATAAATCTTTGGCGTTCTGCGAAAGCTTGATCGAAACTGTCCGTCCGGGCACCAGTGACTATCACGACCCGCTGCAGCGAGCTCAGCGGAAACGCGGCTCGCCAATGTGCTGCAGCGTCTTATCATGGTGCCACACGAAGGGTGCTGCGCGTTGCGCGCAGTGCGGCGTTACGGGGCTGACTGCGTACGAGCTGATGCTGTCTGTAGTATACTGCCGCACATACTACCGTTGTCTGCCTGGTTCAGCCGGTACGGTAAGTACGGAAGCAGCAAATCCAGGACAAGCGTCCTGGGCTTCTATTATTTTTCAAACGAGGAAACTTAGTTGCTCGCAGTGATTATAATTATTCCCGGTATTCGTGTTTGTATTTGATCCGCAGTAAAAACTAAGGGCGCTTTGTCTTTTATTAACCACTTTTGAAGACTTGATCTCAGATTTCAGCTGTCGCACTCCGTTTGTATCTGGTGATGTAACTGTGTCTGAATTTTTTTTCGGTCATGGAACGAATTGGCTTTGAAATAAACGAAAAAAATTTAGTCATTTCGGTCATAATGTCTGAAAATACAGGCTAATGAACACTTTTACGGCGAGTTTTAATACAACTGTGAGACATTTGGTACGCGAAAAGCGAAAGTACACACGAAAAGCGGAATAGCGTTATAATGAATACCACGGCCAATGAAAACGATACCAACGACATATTGCAAACGTTTCAATAACTCCTTCTATCATCATCAGTGCATTACAAATTGAACTGCAGTGATGTTGCAAGTTCTTATTGGTCACTCAGGAGAAAAGCGCTGTAAAAAATGAAAAACGCGAAGGGCAGTTTCGGTAGTGACGTAGTGGCGCGAAGCATACGTAGTCACATGACTCAGCTGGATACGCGGCGATGGTGATGGTGCGTGATGTCATGAGTGAGGCATGAAGCTCTGTTACAAGTTAAAAATGCATAGAGGCATCGATGGGAATGTGTGCATTCAGCTCTAGTTTGTGTTCTTGAATCAACAAAGATTCAAGAATCTGCAGCCGTCGCCAACAGTTGTTACTGCCAATGACCTCAGGGTTGTGAAAGTCAACCCGATGATCTGGGTTGGTTTGCAAGTGTCTGCAGACTGAAGAGCTAAATGACGTTCGATGCTCTTCTATACGATTTATTAAATTGCGTTGCATTTTCCCGATGTAGGAGGCACCGCACGAGGAAGTAAGCCTGTAAACAACGTTATAATGGTTGAGTAAAGCTTGCCGGTCCTTAATCGAGAACCAGATTAGAAGCTTCAGGGAATTTTGAAAACAACGTAGCCTCATGTTTACTGCAGCCTTGTTTCTTACAAAACAGCTGAGTTCCTGCCGTATGTTGTTGGATATAGAACCCAAATACCGTAGTTGCAATGAAATATATTTGGGTGAACCCTCTTCTTCACCAAGTGAAAAAGGATATACTACTATACAGAAAATTTGTTTATTTTTCTTACCTCAAAGTTTGTGCTAGGATTTCAGAGCAATCGCTGGACCTGATTTGAAGTTCATTAACTGAATCGGCGGAAAACGAGCAACCAAACGTTACTATCGTTGGTCTTCCTAGCTTTCTGTAAGAGGTTAGGACGGCATGCGCGAAATGCTGGGGGTGGGACACAGTCTGTTTTGTTAGCATGCAAAATTTAAATCTAAATGAAAACAAAAGAAGCACGAGGTTTGTTTTTGTCAGTCTTTGTCGAAGGTTGATTTTGTCTACGTTATACAGCGTTTCATCATTGCACTCGTATGTCCATGCTGATAAATTCTGAAGAGCGAGATCGTCTAATTTGTACTGCGTGAAATTCCAGTATCGTCGAAGGCATCCGCATCGGTGAACACCGCATCAACCAAGACTGGCCCACCCAACCTACCGCTGAACGTTCCGCCGATGCTTCCCAACCAATTCGGGATTCCAGTCGCTCCTGGTCTGATGACTGCTTACACTGTGAGTTGACCAACCTTACTTTCACGGCAGAAGACCAGTGAACTAATGCCTATGATTCGCTCTAGAAACATTTTTCGTCAATCGTCTCGATAGCGGCGTTGTGTTGTAAAAATTATTACGTGTTCGTCACGTCATGTTGGTTGTACAGGCTGACGAGAACGGCTGAGCATGGTTGAGCGGAAAACAGTCACAGCGTTTTTGATGACCGATGTGTTAGAGCTTCGCCGGTTGCGCTTTTAACATAAATCCGGGGCTTGTGATGTAAGCTCGGGGTTGCAACAGTGGGTCGCTCGTGAAAACTCAATTTTTTTTATTTGCAGCCCGAAGCAGCGTTGTATGGTTACCCGGATTTGTCGCAGATGGCCGTGCAGTCGAGAATGGTCAACCAAATGGTAAGTTTTACGACTTAAAGCTCAGTTCTAATCTTCTTGGCATAATAGGTTTGTTGTACTGTGGCGATGTGCGCAAGAAGTTGATTGCGTTGGATGTAGAATGCGGGGAGAGCATATAGAAACCGGCAGACAGTGCAGTTTACAGCACCGCTGATTTGGCCAAGTTTCAAACCACACACGTATGTTATACAGGCTGTGTAAACTAAAAACTATGGATGTTTGAGTTGAAAGGTTAAGTATCATTTCATTTTCATGCATCCATTGCAGAAGTCATTCGGCTGCGATGATAGTTACGGTAGTTCTGTTTTGAAAAAATGAAGTTTATTTCGCTGAAACTTGGCGCCTTGGTGGTGAAACGATCGCTACATTACTTCCATGGCGGCTTTAATTTCACCATTAATCCTGTGTTTCGCCATCTCAATCTTAAAAAGTACATTGCTCGAAAAAGTGTTTTGAAAAAGAGTGCGCGAAAATGCTTAGTGCAATAAGTAAATTCTACCTTCGACTTCAGCAAAAACCTTGGTTTCGGTTTCGACATTTGGGTTTTGTGCCTTCATATGCAGAAAATCAACCAGCCTTAGGCACACCTTGGTACACTGCCGTACGATCTTTTGTTTGCAACCGCCGATCAGTGGTTTGCGTGATCCGGTTTCGGGAGGTGATACCCGCCTGGTTGTGGTCTTTATTTTGGGGAAAAAATGTGTCCCAACCAACTGTAAATGGCGTGAATTTGGACGACCTGAAGAGCATAAATGCCTCTAAAGTCGCTTTGGAAAAATTTGTAATCATTTTTGCGATAGTAATGGATTTGGCAAAGTAAGGGTCTTGTGTTATTATTCAGACCCGTTTATTTTTTCTCTACAAACTTCCTGATCTAATTTCTGTGAAAGCTTCAGGCCAGTTATTCTCTAGTTGTATGCATTCAGTGCAGGGTGTGCTGAATCGGCTGCAGTGACTTCCTGTGAAATGTTGGTGATCGTTATGATCAATAAGCATTTCGTATGTTGGATACGATATCGATGTTCTAAGTTAGTATAGAATAGGACACAGGTGTATAGTGAAACTTAACTATCCGTATACAACTGCTAGGGCGACTATTTTGCAGGCATCAAAATCTCTCATGTTCCCAAGCAGCGTCATATTTACCCGTCTTATTTACGCCGTTGCCGAAATCGTGCTTGTTTTTCTTTTCAGCCGAATTACTACGACGTATCGTCGTTCCACAGCACAGCGAACCCTTCCGCGAACGCTAGCAGTGTCAACAGAGAAAGCAGCTCAAGCAACGTCAACCAGGGGTAATGTTTTCATCTTAAACTGACGGATGCTTGACGCAGAATTGATCAGGTCTTTCGCACGCATCGCATTGTGTTGGACTTGGAACCCTTCTGCCATAGTATAACGCGATTGAAGATTTTCCGGACCTAGCTCGTTGATGGAGTCGCGGATTGTCTTCAGACAACACTTTTTTCTTCGTTGCGCTCAGGCAGTGACACGAGATTGGCAAGCGGTTGTTTTATAAGAAAAAACGAAAATGTAATGCTTGTAAATTTAGTACGTCCGGTGTTTCTTGCTCAGCGTAAGATTTTTTTTGCCAAACGCGCCACGTTGTTGGCAGCAGATTTCGAATGATCAATAGCTTGCTTTGCAAAGTTTCTAAGTGGTCAGGAAAGCCATAAACTCAGTCAAAACACAATATGGACGCAGTTAGTCTCCACCAAAGTGGCGCAGTTAAATCGCTCAGAAAACTTCTTAATCGGAAATCGATTTAGCGGAACTCTTACGCATCTTCGGTCCTGAAAAATACAAACAATGCATGCGGGCGAAATGATGAAAACCAAAGCAAGAACAGAGAAAGCAATCAAACTTAACTAAAATGGACAGATCAAAACACACGTTGCGGCAAGTAAAAGCTGGAAATCACGCCATTCTCAATTAACTGCTTTCAAGAAAAGGGAAGAACTATTTGACGCCAATTTATGAGGAGCAAAACCACAGCTGCGAGCAACGCTGCGATGACTCAACACAAAGCAGCAGCGGAATGCGTAACCACAAAGACGTGAGGTCAAGGCTATAAGGTGTACTCTACGGCGTGCCTTTAAAATGGTAAACGTTGGGAAGGCACGAAAATCGGTACATGCGTGTCAAGAAAGGGCATCAAGTAACAGTCTAAGAGGCATAAATAGGTAGTTATTTGGATGTCACGAAAGTCATAAAATTGCGTATTTCAAAACTTGTGCAGCGAGTGGGTTTTGAATTGAACAAATGACGGCATTAACAACCAGGGTTGACGGGGTGGTTGGGCTCACCAGGCTCGCTTCTTTGGCGAGTTACGTTTTACGAAGCATGAGGCATTTGTTGTAGAAACCCCCTAAAATCAGAGAGATGTGTGAGGCAGATAGCTTGTGTGACAATTTCATCAAGGCCATACACATTAATCTCATAGAAGCAGATATTTTTTTGCATTAACGTCGCTCCTATTAACATTACTCGACAAAGCCTGCTCTTATAAAGCTTAGGTGCGCGGATAGTTTATTTTTGTTTTTAAATAAACAAGGCCGTGATTCAATGTTTCTTTTGGTTAAGAACATCCACCATTGAGTCCTTTTTTAAAAATGTGCTGACTGGACTGTGCTTGGTATAGCATCCTTGTTTTCCTAAGTTATCATGCGACGTTGGGTAAATAATTTGGAGTTGTGTCCTTTAGGCATTGTCAAGTGTGTGGCCTGTTGTTTTTATTTTTAAGTTTAACGAAACAATATTATCAAATATCTGAATATACCTTTTGCTGCCGTTTCTGCGCCATCGTTTCCCAAAACTTTTCCTGTTTTACTACCAAAGTTATAAACCTCCGATTTTTTGCGTGCTTTCTCAGTCATGCGTATGTTTCTTTTCGTAGCCGCTTAAAGAGGCATTAAGAAACTCGTGCTTCTTTCAGTTTACGTTCGCTCCCTTTGTGTAAGTTGAACGGGCTGTTATCAAAACACTGTATTCCGTAGGGTAGGTAGATAGCGGTCGTGACGTCATACATAGGCTCATTCCTTTCAGTGAGCGTAGCCAATGTGAACGACGTCGCACAAGCACTTATAGGCAAACTTTAACGTGCAGAAAATTCAGTCACAGAGAGCCGTCCAGCCCGACGTCAGTCATTGGTATGATGAATGCCACGGTCGGTTCGAGTCTCGCTCAACAAGTGGCAGGACAGCACAACGCGCAACTCAAAGGTAAGCACCACAAACGGAAGGCAAGTTAAATCTTAATAAAACGGGTCGATGGGAATGCGTGGCACGTTCAAATGATGAGACTTCAGTACTTTCGCTCTGCTGATAACTGATGCGACAGATATTTTCTGATGAACGTTAGTCACGGCATTCAGGGGTTTTTGTTATTTATTAAATTTTTATTTTGAAACAAGACTTTGGACAATTTTTTATTTCCACTGAATCTATGGTTGATGACATGCTGCTTGATGTTGGGTAGGAATAGGGTCATGAATTGTTTTGAGAACGAAAAATTGGTTGAAATTTTGACCGTAGTGCATTTTTTGCTAAAATAATGTCGGCTCAGTAAATTTGGTCCAGAAAAAAATTTTGCTCTTTGAAAATGGCTTAACAATGGGTAAAGTCGAACGTAGATTATCAACTGCGTAGAACATCAGGTTGGTTGCAAAAACAGACATTCGTTTGTTTCTGTCGTACGTTCGTGGTAGCTCTGTTCATGTTACAAATCAAACAAAGCTTTACTGAATTCACTTGAACTGATCTGTTTTGCTGTTGGAACTTTACTAATACGAATGTAGCAATAACGAATCTGATCGAAGTGGTGGTTGCTTGCCACCTGGCCACATCTCTTATCCACACGTGTTTTCATATTTTCCAGCCGTCTCGCAAACTGGCACGCACCAGGCCCAGCCATTCGTAAATCTACCGGCAGCTCATGCCGCTTATCCGGGCTACAGCGGATTATACTACAATGCATTCCAATATCCACCAGTATTTGCAGCTGCCGCTGCCGCAGCCAGTGCTGTAAGTTACCCTCCGTGCGGTGCGTTTTTTTGACTTCCGACGAATAGTGAACATGCTGTGAGTGATGCGTGGTCATGCACTGTGCTGGCGAATGGTCTGCTGCTGGTGATACTATGAAAACTTCAGCCGCTGATTGTAGTTTGCTTCCTGGTGTCGTGGAAGCCATGACTATCTATGTCGCCTCCATCAGCAACATGCTGAAGAAAAACTGCATGTTCAAGTCTCATATTGACGTATTTTTATGTATTTCCTTCGTGTTTTTGCATTAAATTTAATCTAATTACTTCAGGCATGATGCGGCTCAGAGAAATTTATCTCGATTTTGGGAAAAGCATTTGCACCTGCCCAGCAATAGTTGTTTGCTTTGTCTCGTTTACGGCGCTACAAATGGAATGTGTAGTGTATCGGTGGCGAAGGTTCTGTCGTGCTGGCGTTTTTTGTTGCAGATGCAGTAACATGTAGATCATACGTTTCGCCGTAAGAAAGCGTGCTGTGTCATCCATGGTGATTTTCTTTGAATGATCAATTAGGACAAGCATTCCTTGCTTTTATTTGCTCGAGACCGTTGCATGCCTTTGTTTTTCTGCAAACAGGTGTAACACTACGTACACTGTAACTTGCAGGTACCGCAGGGTGGGAAGCATTCTGTCAGTGCGACGACTGCCTTTCAGCAACATGGTACAGGTTTCGCGAACGCATACTCCACAGGTACGTCCTGACCGTCATTTCTCAGTCGGCTTGGTGTCGTTTTCACTGTTGGTCATCTTTTGTTTGTTTTTTTCCCCCGCAGCGTCGGTCAACGCTTCAACTGCGAGCACGCTGCAAGACTTGCAAGGACAAGGGTACAACAAAAGTCACGCGGTGAGTGGACGCCAGTTTCATTCGTTTCCATGCCTGGTGGGCTCGCAGCGTGTCGCTATAGACCAGGGGACTCCAAACTTTTTTCCGAGGACCACATAAGCTATTGCACAACAGTTCGATGGCCGGACACCTTACCTAATATGATTGTTTAGGAATATGTTTCATCCTATCAAATGAACAAATGTTTCGTAAATAAATTTTTTAATTATTGACAAAATATCTTTGCTGCCAGATGACATGGCCCGCGGGCCGTACTTTGGAGACCCCGGCTAAAGACGTATACCGTGTTTTCGAACTTCATTTGATAGCTTTGCGTTGTCGATTTGTCGTTTCGCAGGTGTGCTAGCTTATGTGCTGGATAATGCTGTGCCCGATACAGAATATAAAGAAATAACAGCAGCTACCGATTCCGTTCGTGTCGCTGCAACTCCGGGTAGCTTCTGTCGCGAGTTTACGTTTTTTTTTGACCGCCGGGCCGTTTGTAAATATGTGATGTTTGTTGTAGTCGTTGTATGAAAAACAACAAGCCGCCTTCCATCACCACACCAACACACCGCCGCCTACCTTCAACTTACAGGTTCATAAAGCGCGTGCTAACAATCATGATCATGCAAGTTAACAAATGCTTGGCACGTACAGAAATCGCGTCGGGTTAAATCCTGACCATTTTCTGCGTAATTTCAGATTGGCCGCCTGCTTGAATTTGGTGTTGCCTTTACCTGACGTATAATTTATGCGGTTAATCGATTGATCGTTTGTTCGGTGATCGTAGCTTTGGTTGAAGTGCACTGTGGTGGCTTTTTTCTTACATTCCTGGCGCTGTGCTTGATGGCGCGTTTGATTGTCACTGCAATGCCAGGTTTTGTCGATTCAAGATTGTCGATCCTCTTGCGTTAATTCCTTCATTTGACAATTATTGTTTTGATCAGCGGTTCTTAGCCGGAGAGACACGTCTCCCCAGGGAGGCGTTAAGAAATTTACAGGGTGGCGCGAGTCCTTACGCGCTCTACAACATGGAAAGTTTGATCAATAAATTGACCAATAAATACATTTTTTAATAACTTATTTAATGTCAGGGGGTTTGAAACAAAGGACAATTACTTAGGGGAGGCGTGGTAAAGAAAAGGTTAAGAACCATTTGTTTTGATCGTTTTCTAATTTTTTTAACTAGCTGTATCTCTAGTTGGATTTTTACAAGATGCAGCACTTGTGCTTTGGCTTCTGTACGAGTTACCAATTCAAGAACGCAGGACGTTAACCATGTCGCTTCCAATACTCGACACAACGCAAGGACGTAGTAACGACTCCTCGCTTTGGTGTCGCAGACGTTGACTGCAGCGATGGCGGCCGCGAACACGGGCGGGGCGGGCACCGGAGCCGCCGCCCCTGCGATGAGTCCCTACGCGCAGACGCCGTTCATGACGATGCTGCCGCATCAGCACTCACAAATCCATCTCCACCACGTGCCGCAGCACGGCGATGTCGGCCAATCTGTCACTTCGCAGCGATCTCAGGTGAGTTGTTTCGGTTACGCCCGAATGTTGTCCAGGTGGTTTTCCGAAGAGATTGGCTTTGAGAGCGTCGCATCTTTTGAATTTCACTGTGTTTTTAATGGACAACATCATGACGTATTGTGATGTAGCTGCCACGAAATAATCTTTTTGGTGTGAAAAACAATGCTTCATTCGAAAAGCAGTGTCTATGGCATGGTATCGAATACTTAGCAAATGTCAAACCGGAGTTAGCATGGTCAAATTTGCAGCTGCATTTCAGCAGCGAACTTTGAGCGTCTTATTTCACTGATTCGTTGAAGATGAATATTCTAATTGATTGTAGATGACTTGAGTGAGTGGGTGTATATACAGTAATCGCTAACAGTAAGACAAGGTTATTAAATAACAAACTTAGCAGTGTCGGTCTAACTGTGGCATTTGCTCTTTGAACCTTCCTCACTTCATGCCGATTATTTCTCACAGCGCCATACCACAGTTGGTGACGCTAGGTTTTCCAACCCAGTGTGAACTAGTCTGCTTGGGGAAAACTCGAAGGTCTGGTATGTGTGGTATGTTGGTATGTTGCTGCTTTTTATGTTTGTTCCGAGAGTTGCGTGAAAGACTCGCTTCATGTTTGCGTTGCTATGAATTCGGCCCGAGCCGCATGCTGCCTTGCCAATGTGGCAAGATACTAAACTGTGCCTGGAATCTGTAAGTAAGTTGAAATGTATGAGTCGAATATGAAGTAAAAACGAAAGTATCTCTTTCACTCTCGAACCGTCTACAATGTGTGATAAATGTCAGAGGCAGAAGAGTAAAGTGAATGCAAGCCTCTAGTTTCGATGCCCAGTTGTACTTCGTGCTATTGTCGGTCTGACGTACCAAATTCACAACAGCTCATCATTGTCTTTGCATACTATGTTGTATGCTGCAAATGGTGACTCAGTTTATTACAGAAAATAGTATAAATTTCTGTGCACGTCATAGCAAGCACTTCTTTGTTCTGTATATCCCTGTTTTTTCTTGATGCCACAAAACTTGTTTTTCCGGTGGCCAAACTGTTTTTTTAGCGCAGGTGCGTGGTGATCCCGCGACATTCTCCGCGGTTAAAAATTTTTGCTTAGGGTTATGGCTATTTTGTTAGGTATGCCAGAATGATTGAACTTATTTTCCTAAATACTCTTCGCCATGGATGGAATGTGTAATTGATCGTGGGACTTGAATATATTGCTGTAGATTCGTGACCCGTAATCTATTGTACCCCATACAGTTCCAGTTGCTAGCCACAGCAAAATCGTGTGGATCTACAGTACCAACAGTTAGTTGCTTACAGGCTCGTAAAAAAACAATGATGGAGGTGTGTTATAAATCTATTTTGCTGGACAAAAGGATGCGGTTCGTGCATTCCTACGGCCCATTGAAATAAAACCACGATTGCATAACGTGCCACTAGATTGTGACAGCACAAATACCTGAGTCTGTCTTGACTGCTGAAACAGAAAAGCTCGAAGAATGTTGTGGACTGCATGCAAATCTTGCGTCCATACCCAGTGGCGTAATTGACGGGGGATAAGGAGGGCGAGCCGCCCCCCTGGCAAGCTAAATATCAAAACTGGGCCTCATTTAGTTGACATTTTGATACTTAGTATTCTTTAAATTGTTGTTTTTTCATTTTTCGGGCTTTTCGTTTTTTTTAAAATCTAGTATGTTCATCCAGAGATTCTCTATCATTACTAACTGTTTTCTGAGTTTTGGCTAGTGGGCCCCTCTACGGTGACCAATTGGCCCCATTCAGGTAAGCTTTGCCCCCCCTGGCTCTAACCTCTAGTTACGCCACTGTCCATACATGTCACTCAACGGAGATAAAGCTTCACGTTTTATGTTTGCGGTTGTAGATACTGTATCACTGATATCCAGCGGATAAGAGATAATGTCGAGCAAACTATTTTTTGCCAACCCGTAAATCTGGACGACGAGGTTTAGATATCGACAGTCACGCGTACAGCATTACTCATTTTACGTTTGCTTGATATTCGTAGTGTCTCGTTCCAATACTAACTGCGCTTGTAGGGTGAATGTTTCAGCTCTGTCCCTTTCTTTTTCAGACAAGCGCTTTGGGCAAGTCAGGTGCGAAACCAGCGTTCAACAGCGCGCAGTACTGGCCAAACTGATTCAACTGTCTATACTTTTTTGTCTTCTTGTTGTTCGCAAGGACGATGCGCCAAACGTTACCTTGTACCATATTGTCATCCACTCAGTTCAGTACCATGTACTCTCGATAGCTTTGGCAAAACAATAGCTTACATTTTCCTTTTGTAAAAAAAGCTGTTGTGCGCATGTGCTTTTGTAGTAACAACTGTGTTATACGTGTCGTGTTTTTTGTACTGTTTCTGCTCTTTTGGCTTCGCCTTTCATGGTGTACGTGTCACTTGTGTGTGATTGCACTCGTGGTGGTTTTTTTTGCCACAGCTATCGAAACGTAAGTAACATTTTCTTGTCTCGGCATCCTGCTGCCGGAAAAAGGCTTCACCACACTCAAGTGCTCGCGTGGGTGACAGTTCGTTTTGTCAAATGATCACTGTTTGCGAGTCGTTAGTAGCCGAGCGCTGAAGCAATGGGCTGCGTTTCTCCTCACGAACTGAAATCGATGATCAACTCCGGCTCACTAAGACGTCGAAAATGTGGTCTATCGAGTAAAAAAAATCAATCGGAATTTTGTTCTTCCTGGCACAGCGAAAAGAAGTGCAGGTGTAAATTCTCATGTGCTGGGTTTTGTGTAAGGAAAATGTTAGGTACATGGACCAGTAGGGACCCGATGATAATTCTCTTTGATTCTAGGGACCCAAAAAAACACCTTTAAAAACCCTGCACGAGTTGGTTGTTTCGTCGCGAGGTTATTTTATCAGGTAAGGAGATGATACCGCACAACACAATGGCGTGGTAATGGGCTTTGACCCGCGACATCGTCTGCCAGTGGTCGAGTCTCAGGCCCATTTTTGAGAGTCTCGGTCTCGAAGGTTTCAGGTCTCGGTCACAAGCCTATTGTCTTGACACTCCGAATGCGAATACCTGTAGCTGCAGGTAAGGAAAAATCAAAACAGGTAAAAAAACTGCCAGAAATTCGAAAAAAGTTGAGCTTGGAACAGAACTGTCGCCAGAAAGTCTTCATTAGGGGGCTTGACACTCCAAAATTTGACAAAAAAATCCAATGAAATTTATAGCGCTTCATATTTCAATTTGGGGAGCTCCTATCTGTGGCGACGAGACTGGACAATGTATGGGTTGCGCCGAGGCGATCCAAACTCGGGTTGTACATTTTCAACGTTGCCACCAGTGGCGCAACGAGGTTATGCCCGGGGCAAGAAGCAAGTTCGGCGCCCCCTTGTTCGAACCTGATGTCTTTCGGAAGCAAATATATTGAAGGGACTTTGTGTCAATGTTGGGACTTTTCTGCGGCTCCCGCATTGATTCGGCTCCCGGGTTTTGTGCTCACCTTTCTCACTTGTTACCACTCCTTGTCTGTCTGCAGCATAGGAAAGCTACTTGAGAAATAAGTAGATTGAAAACAAACTTAACAACTCACTGCCAAAGGTTATTCATACAATCGTTTTTTCATAGTGACATACACTGAGGCTCCGGTCGCATTCAAACAATGTGGGAACCGCTGTCCTAAGCCTTGCGATATAGACCTCGAGCCCGAATCATTAA
>JGI24158J21664_10001455_pt1 | contig 26749 bp, 18 predicted proteins | sample Ectturendosymbi3_FD_21664 | JGI IMG/M metagenome (IMG submission 21664) | reverse complement strand
GCAGTTAAATGCATATGCATATCGTGATTACTTATGTCCCAGAAGTCGTTGGACACGTGACGTAGAGACCATCTTTACCAATTTCCTCATTATCACGAGATATTGGAAAAATTCAATGCCAAGGGCACTGTCAGCAAAGAAGCATCACGGCGAAAAATGCGCACAATTGTCCAAATGAACGGACTACATCAGGAAGGGGATCACGACTGGTCGGGTGGGGTTTTGCTGAGAACACTTTGAATGAGGGGAGCTGGCAAGAAGAAATGGAAAAGGTTGCATGCAATCACAGAGGAAACCTTAAGCTTGGTGCTCAACTGTTGACTTCAGCATTGCATATGACATAATTGATTCTGTTTTTTATTCACAACTGATTCCGGTCTCTTTTGCGTTTGCACATAAACAGTTCTCGCCAGCATCAGGCAAGCAAGAGCTGACAGTGTGAACAATTACTCCTCAGTTTTGAGCCCACAACTCACCAAGAAAGTTTTCAGGGTCCTTGGGCACCCCGGTCTCAGGCCAGCCAATGTACTGCAGCATCCAGACCGTCCGCTTCTCCGCGCAGCCTTCCTTCTCCAGCACCAGGTTGCGGGTGATGCAGGTGTCGGCGCAGTTCGACGGCGCGCAGTTGTCGAAGCGGCACATGACGCGGAACTGGCCGTAAACGGCCGACGGGATGTCGGCGTTGTCCTCGGACGTGGGCCAGTATCGGGAGCACCGGTGCTTCCCGTGCTCCTGCGGAAGTAGAAAGGCAATAAACATCGGCGTCGCAGGGTTTCGGTGAAACGTGATTCTGTAAACGTTTTGCGGATTGGTATCCACCCTAGTAGTCAAAACACACATTGAGCGGACAGGCCGATAATAGCATTTTGGATTTCGGATCGCTTCCACGTGGTGCAGTAGCAAATGGCGAATGTGACCCCACACACATTGCTGTGGCAATCAATGTCGCATTAACGTATCTCTGGTGAATGTGCGAAAGTTATGGTTGCGAAGCGCATCGGGCATCGTTGCTGTTTTTAGTCAAGTTTGGGCACTTTCATGACAATCACGCCGATGCAGACAGTTAGAAAGCGACAAGGAATTCTGCTGGGCTAAAATAACAAGGGAAGGAAACTGTACAAGCGAGATCGCAGACGAAGCGAATGCTTGGCCGACATAATCTTTTGTTGACTGATCACAATCGTTTTATTGTTCGGAGGGCACAGCGTGAGGTTATCTGCACGATGATCATGTTTTCGGCTGTTGCCAAACAGTTTTCAGGTTCACGTCTAAAAAATATAGTAGCAGATTTAAAGATGAATCATCGTCGACCATCAACAAGACGCTTCGTTTAGGAACCCGGGGTTCGCACATTTTAATTTGAAAATAAACAAGTCGATGTTTACCGTCACCAGCAGCTTCCGAAGAACGACTTACGCGTCGCAGATAGGCGGGCGATCGACACGAAGTTATCAAAAGTTGCTAAATAAACATGACTAACGCAAACGATTTTTTTCGAACGGCGGACTCTGCCGACCGTCGGGAGAAAAAACCATAACGTGACTGAGCTGAACTTACGACTTCCTTGGTTACGAGCACGATAACGGCCGATCCGTTGCTCCACACCATTTCCCAGAACTCGTGTTCGTACGGGTGGATGGGTGTCTGGCAAGCGATGTAATGCCAGTCCTTGCCCGCCACCGACATCTGCAGGAAAGAAACACTGAAATGCACTGGCCAGCAAAAGCTGTGTGTGTGCGCAGAGCTTCAATTGCGCAGCCGAAGTTATGTCGTCATAGACACGGTCGCCAAGCAACGGGCACTGACGCTGACATTGTACGGGTGTGACCTTCGCAACTACAGGAAGTCAGTTTCCAGCCGAGGATTTTTTCGGTCATGGACCGAACTTTTTTTAATGACCGAAAAAAATTAAGTCAATTCGGTCACAACGCCTGAAAATACAGATTAGTGAATACTGTTATGGCGAGTTTTGATTTTACTATTACGGGACAAATGACCGAAATGTCTCAGCGACAAACAAATAGGTTCCAGCAGCAAGTATTATCAAGTGAAGTCATCAAAATATCAGGAGCGCTACAGCTTCAATGCGCTCTTCGTTCTACTTCGCTTTTGCGAGACTAGTCTTGCTGTCAAGTCACGCGCAAAGTTTGCTGGGGTTTTAACTGGAAAAAATGCTTGTTTTCATCACTCTTGACAACTCACGATTTTTGGATTTCGGAAAAAATGCACCCACTATGATCTCCTTGCCAATTGTGAAACGAAAAAAAACACACAACAAGCAATTCTCAGCCGATCATAATCTTCTCACGACCTCAGTGCTTTCAAACTCGACTGCAGTTAAATAAACTCTTGGTCTCATAAAAAAAACTGCCCGAACCAAAGACTTGACGATGAAGGATTGCCAGGTATNGCCCGCGTGCCTTGGCAAGCCACAAATTTATTANCCCACNTCGCTTCGCCGTTCTCTGCAGGGTCATCAGTCATTTCAATGAAATCACCTCCCGCGCTTTAGCAAAANNTTCCTTCTCTCAACATCAACAAAAAACACCAACTAACCTCGATATGAGACGCGTTGACGTATCCGAGTGGATTTTCTTCACTTGGCGGGATCTCAACCCGGTTATCCCGGTAAGGAGTGACCTCCTTGACTCGATCTCGAGACAAAAACGACGCGACCTCGAAGGGATCGGTCCTGATGCGAGGAATGCTGTCGTACTCGGTCAGCACGCGGCCCTCGTCCACCTTTGCCTCCAGCTGCAAAACCTGGTTCAAGCGAACAACAACCGCTCACTGCAAAGTCACGGCGAGCGATTCGGGGCTGACATGTTTCGTTCGTATATGGCAGTGGTTCCTTACCAGGGGGCACGCCTCTCCAAGGTAGCGTCAATAAATTTCCAGGGGAGCACGAGCTTTATGCGCTCAACAACGTGGAAAGTTTTTGATTAATAAATTTGCCAACACATACATTTGCTTTTAAAACTTATTTAAAGTCAGAGGGGTTTGAAACAAAGGACAATTACTTAGGAAGGCGTGGTAGAAAATAGGTTAAGAACCACTGGTATATGGTGTTCACGAAAATACATTTATGACAAAAACAGCGCTTCAGTTACATTGTATCATTTGCTTGAAGTGCAACTTCGTTATACGTCACACAAAACCACGTTTGTTTTAATATTACATAAAAAACACATTAAGCGTGCAGTTGGCCATCACATTAATGTCTTCAGAAAAAGATTGCACTCGCTGCGCTCTCCTCGTAATTGGACGAAAACTTACCCTCTCGTCCGGCTCCCCTTTAACCGGCGAGGATGACCTCCTGGTCGCGTTCAGGCCATTCATCGCAGCGAACTTGAGAGGGGCCATCTTGCGGAACGTGTTTCTTCTCGCGTTCTGGAACACTTCGCTGTGATGACGTAAGAAAAGAATTAAATCCCATGTATTAATCAACGTATGTTGGATTGAATTTTGGGATTACAGTTTAACATGTATGCGACGACACATATCAGTAGCATTTGAAAAGACCGCGATTTCGAAAGTCGTCCAGCAATCTACATTATTTAAGATTGTATTTCTCCACTAAGCTAAGTGATTTGGATTACTGTCCTCAAATACACCCAGCTGTCACTAAAAACAGGGCACAGCGCTGTTATTTTGACCAAATGGCCAAAGTTGTTGTTACTCACAAGTTAAAAAGTGCAACTGTGTCGCAAGGTAGAATTCAGATCAGAAATTAGGTCGGGTTAAAACAGAACGAGCCAGACACGTGATCACACACTTTGTTAAATCCTAGAACTTAAAAGATAATTGCGAACACAAACTCTCGAAGTTTGCAATGGAATAGGGCAGTGCAGCTTGAAGGTTGTAAGCATGGGAAACTTGAATGCAGAACCAACTGCAGCACTGACACAACTTCCTTGCCTAACCTACGCGGGGAAACGTTCCGCACGTAGACCGACGCAAGCATTTGCGTTACGCATGCTTATTATGATGCAACAGTCGGCCTTGCCTAACCTACGCGGGGAAACGTTCCGCACGTAGACCGACGCAAGCATTTGCGTTACGCATGCTTATTATGATGCAACAGTCGGCTTACCTGTCATCTTCTTGCGTATCTTCCTCGAGAGTCTCGTCGTCGTCCAGTTTATCTGCGAATGAAAACAGCGACGCTTTTTGGTTGGCTTGTTGCGAGTCTAACTGTGGATACGGCAACTTGTGAAGCAACTAATGTGATTTGCAAATTCCATCAAATCAAACTCTCGCATTCAGACTAAGTTGCAGTTAAACAGAAAAAATCCCCGGACAACCGAAACTTGACGAACCTGCGTCATCAGGGGGTGGCGTTGTGTACGGAGGGGGAGGGCCCCTTTCGGGGCTCCCTTGGTACATGTCTTGCAGAGGCGTGCCGCCGGCAGGGACAGGGGTGGCCGCTCGATCAACGGGGTCGCCGACGATGTTGATCTGCTGCAGGGATTGGACCAGACCTCGCTGGGGGGTCTGGTGGTGGTGGTGGTTGCTGATGTGCTCGTGGCTGAGGAACTCGCTGCTCCTGGTCACGCGCTGCTGGTTCGAATCGCGAGCTGTCAATTCAAAAGATGACGTAGAAACGGAACGTAGGGAATGGCTGCCGGGGCGAATGTTCAACGAATTACCCCCTAGGAAACGTTTTTTTTCTAAATAACTACCCCTCTTAGGAAATATTATTCTCTAACCAATTGCACCCCCTCAGGAAATGTTCTTTTCTAACCAATTATTACCCCCCCTAGGAACTATTCTTCGCGTTAAGTTATATTCGCGGCAAGCAACAGAACGTCTCGTGTTTGACTAGTCGCCGATTTATGTGGTTTTGTGTCCATGGCAACTGGTTGCCGCGGTTCGAACGTATCGTGCTGAGGAATTCCTTTACAAAGTGGAAGGACTGATACAAAGTTTAAGAGCAAACGTTCACGCAATTATTTTGGCGAGTTTGACCCACCTCGATCCTGCAGTTGTTGCGAAAGCAAGTAATCGTCGGTGACGTTGTCAACGTCGCTGTCGTACACCAGCATCGTGGCGTTGGAAGGCGCGTGAGCGTGATGGAACTCCAGGTTGTCCTGGCGACAAGCAGCGCGCGAAGATAAGACACGACGTAAGAAAAAAATTCCCAAATAAAAAACGTCAATAAGAATGTGGGTCGAGGTTGGACAAGCGCCGAAAAACGTGCGGAAAATTATTGCCCTCGGAACAGACAGCAATGAGATCATCAATAAGGCTGAGCTGTCGACACGATGAGACAAGCCAAGCACTTGACAAGACATACTACCGCAACAACCGCATCATTGCCACGATGCTCAGCCACTTACGTATTGCTGATGCGACAGGCTGGCAGCACTTCCACGGTAACGCTCTTCTGCGCGCAACGCGTCTGCGAACAAAGCTTTTTAAGTCAATTCAAATGTCGCCGCAGACGCAAAACATTGAACTGCGCTAAAAGTTGCACTCCTGCAAAGTGCCCGACGCTGCAAAACAAGCAGATTAATCAGTCGGGCCAGGTTTTTCACATCTGCAACAGCTGCAGGCTCAAGCACAGAGCGTTGAGCAGGTGCACCGCTAACTGGACGTGGAAAATTCGACAAGTCGAATCGCTTTTCAACGTATCAGTGCAGACGCACACGCTCAGTAATGTCATAACTAAGTGCCTCCAGCATACATTTTATTTTTCGTGTTCTCCAGCGAACGTTTTTATTCCCAAGTCCAGACAAGTTTCGCCGCAGGAATCTGCACCGTTCGCAAAGAAAGCAGCGCTGCCCGCTTCACAACGTCGTAAAAAGGACAAGAACCGTAAAAGTGATTGCAAATGAGGGGGACGTTAAGGTCTGGCGCTCTCATAAAGTGCTGGTTACTGGAATGCAGCCAACGACGTCCAAATGCGCAAATGGACAAAATCCGTTGTCACACAGCAGCAACTATAGGTGTGCAAGAGCACAGCCGATGGTGTCGATTCTGGTTTAACTGTCTTGGATGAGCGGGAACCTTACCATTAAAGCAGGCCCGAAGCCAGGGGGAAAACACGCAATTAGCCCCCCCCCCTTAAATTTTCAAAAATATTTTAAAAGCGCAAATAACTTCTTTAGCTATTATGTACAAATTACAATCATTTTTCCTCTTCCCACCGAATATTTCAGCCGATTGCGGCTCACTATTATGGACGATTACGGCTCACTAGTATGGAGTTACCGCTCACTAGTATGTACGGATGAGCCGTCGGGTTTGGACGATTTGCGAGTCGACACTCACCTACGACAAGCGGCGGCGAGTGAGGACGGCGCGCCGCTTCCACCGGGGCTGAGAAGAGATGCTCGTTGCTCCCTCCCTGGGAAAGGCGAGGGGCGAACGGGAGCCCTTCTTGGCGGTGAATGTGACGGTCGCCGCGAGACACTTGCTGCAGATATGCTTGAACCTGAAACGCAAGCGACAGCAATTGTTACGTTGCGCGGTGTGGGCAGAAGTTTGGGGGCTCGCAACGGCAAGGGGTAGTCATTTTACCTGGGGGGAGGCAACAGTGGTGAAATTTCATTTTACCAACAACGAAACTACGAGAAAAACATTTTTCTACTAAAAAGTTAATAGTAAAATATCAAATTTCAAAATCCTGGGGGAGCCTTGGCCCCCTCCGACGTCCATGGGGATAGTTAAGCTTGTTGCCGAATTCTATACTGACACACTGGATATTTCAGAGTGCGACAAGCCATTCCGTGTGCTGAGGTAATCAGTCGAACAAACGACAAAAAGGAACCACAGAAACAGCGTGGTCATGCTTGTGGCCAACAGTCATCACTGCCAGCGAGCGAATGTGCAAACGCACAGACAGCAAGCTTTGTACAGCTGGGAGGCGTGAAGGCTCGCTGCCATCTCGCTACGACAATGCACAGCGTACAAGGAAATTTTGTTCAATCTGTTGCAGTCTATATATAGAAGGGACAGCAGAGCAAACAACGCACACACGATCCAACTCACATTCTGCTCTGGTGTCTGGAGAACGGCGGCCGCCTGCAGTTCAGCTTGGTCGAAGCTTGCCGACGCAGGGATTGGCTGCAAAATAAAGGTGTGTTTTGGGACTTCTTTCGGCGATATTTTTCTACGGTGCTAGTTCAATCAGAAATGCATTGTCACCGTGGCTTAACAGAAAGATGTTACGCAATATGTTCGGTTTCGTCTGGTACTTTACGTAATTGCCGATCGGACAATAGTGCGTGAAGATAAAAGCTGCAGTGTTTGAGACTCTCGGCAAACAACAGGTCAGTTGGCGCCCCAGCGATTTGACAACAGCGTGCTGTAAGGAAACGAAGAGGGTTTGAAAACTCGAGGCGGCTGTACAGTGTTTCTGCTGCAAGTGATCCGGAGCTGTCGTTTGAATTTTCCGGAAACGAAGCTCGAAGAACGGTGGACACACATAATTGTTCTTCAGCCATTCCGAGCCCGGCTCAGCCGCAATCACTTTTTTTCGTAGCAAAAGCGTCAACGCGTGTTGCAATGATTTTTATACAATCGCGACCACAAACAGCGCTCATACAGTCAAGCTTGCTTTTTACGGGCGATCCAAGCCCGCAAAAACCGAAACTGTCTGAAGCTGCGACCCACTGCGATGTCTCACCGGCGTACGATGGGAGTTGTACGTTTCCTCGTTATAAGAATCGACTGTTGGAAGGGGAGGATGGCGACGAGACATTCCCGGCTGCACGTGGAGCTCTGGACTGCTGGCGGACACGTTGAAGTAGTGCTGGGACAGGTCGGGGGTGCTGGTGCTGCCCGCGACCTGCTGCTGGACGGGCGGGGGGTTGGGGAAGTGCCGGTAAAGCTGCATCTCGGAGACGTAGTATTTGCCTTGCTGCGAATATACCAAGCGAAGAAGTTAAGCGCTCGCACCGAGGAAAGAATTTGTCGCAAGTCGCGAAGGTGAATGCTCAGCAAGTTCTCGCGACGTCGCGGGCTCGTTCAATCGGGTTTGCGCTAGACCAGTGATCGGCAAACTTTCGTTATGATGGCCCAAACCACCCTTTCAGTCGTATTTGAAGCAGGACTGTGGAGCTGAAGTCCAAGCAATTTTGGATGATTGGAGCTGGAGCCAAAAAATGTTTAGATGGCGGAGCTGGAACCTGGAATTTGGGTTCCGGTGCCACAGCTCTAGTGTGTGGGGCAAGGGAGTTGTGCAAATGAAACAATGGTTTTCAATTTTAAATGGACACAACAATTTGAACGGGAGCTGGAGCCTGAAATTTGAGTTCCGGCTCCACAGCCCTGAATTAATTCAAACTTATGCTGTATTCAGTTGCCATGAACCGTATAATGACGAAAACAATGCTTTGTCAACGTCATGCAATCACTATTCCACAGTTGTTACAGTAGCCTATGTTTCATAGGCCACGCAACCGGCGCAGAACTGTAGGTAGCTCTTACACAGCACGCGACTCATAGCAGAAAGCGTTGCGCGGCCAAATAAAAGGTGCTAAACGACCCACAATTGCGTCGAAGTCCACAGTGTGCTGACTACCACGTTAGATTACGTTCGCCACTGCACTTCAACAGCGGTTCAGAAATGGCACTTTGACAAAAGACGCTTACGGGGTGAGATGAAATTACTCATACGTATACGTGGAACGTTGGGGCGCATCAGATGGAAACACCGCTTGAGTCGCCGGCAAAAAAAAGATGGAAACACCGCTTGGGTCGCCGGGAAAAAAAACAAACAGGTCAGGAACACGATTGGATCGTTGCGTTGTCGCATTTTGCTTGCGTTATCACACGGGTTCAAAAATTGTACTCACTTGCAACGGCGGGTTTGCGAGTTCCGGCGTACTTCCGGTAAATACTGAATGATTTGGACCGCCACCGTGCGGCGCACCCGCTCTCGCTTGGTGCATCACTTGATGGTGCTGGTAAGCGGCGCCTGGCGCCGAGATGGACTCGTGCGATTGCTTGTGCGAGACGATGTGGGACTGGGAGCCCATTGGGATGTGTCCCGTGGACGACTCGTGCGGGGGCTGACTACGCGAGTAATACAGTGGCGGGTGCTGTTGGGGGTACTGAGCGTAGCGGGGCCCGTTCACGACCTGGTGCTGAAGTTCCTGCTGAGAGTAGATCATCGAATGTGGGCGGGGCTTCAGGGACGCCTGAGGTAAGCCTGCGACAAAGAAAACGTGCTGTACACCATGCATCGTGAAATACGCAAACGTTAGTATTGTGATGCACAATCGCAACTAACGCGAGCACCAGTCATTGTTTCCAGGAGTGGTAGTGACGTTGAACCCGGATTGTCCGACATGGTTAGCTATGCAAATCAATCATGGGCAGATCCAGCCAATAAGGTTGGGGGGCGATTTCAGTAATATTTGTTAGTCAAGTCTCATTACCGGTTTACTGCCGCAAGAGCGATGAAGTATACTCCACAACACTCTTGTGACAAAACAATGGAAGGCAAAATTGCCTCATATCGCGAATGCTGTTTTTCCCATTAGACAAAATCATGGTGAATAAAATTACTTATTCGTAGGTTTTAGGGGGGGGGGCGATCGCCCCACCCCTTAGATCCGCCCCTGAAATCAAGTTGAATTCAGGAGAGCAGCCGGGCCAGAGTATGCGCAACACCATCAATTTTTTTCTAGAATGAGGATGCGCAGCAAAATAGATCGCCAAGAGCTTGGACAACAGCGGATGCCAGCGATTGGCGGAAGCCAAGGAACGATTGCATCTACCAGGTGCAATTCGTCCCTGGGCGAAAAAAAGACTTTTGACGCGTTCTCACTTTTGCCACGAAACGAGCGCTTTTTTGCCGAAATGCAACATGGAGTCGTCAGACAAACCGCACGAGGAGTGGCGTGAAAATTTCGCGGCTCACTGCGCACTGGGCGCGAGTCGCACGAGCGCGTCGCAATAATAATAGGCGCGAGCCCTATCGCGCTATTGACACAACAACGAGGGCCGCAGTTGCGATAAGTGATGGTTTTCGCCCCGGCGCGTTTGGCAGCGGTAGGACGCAGATGGAAACNTCGCGCGAGCGAGCACAATGCAGATTTCAGAGTGCCGTCGATTCGCAGCCCAATAATCTTGCGCGAGCGGTTCCCTGTCAGGCTTACGCACGAAGCGCCGCGAACGCACTGTCGGCTACGTCGCGGCAACCGAAACAACGGCGCGTGTCAATCACCGCCTCCGAGTCTTTTGAATTTCTCCGTTCTTTCGTAGCAGCTTAATTAGCTACAGGCTTCGTTGACGCCGAATATCGGTCTGTGCGGAACAGATACACCGGGGGCCCTAATATGGTCAAAATCGCCAAAGCAGTGAATGGAGCGTGGGCGAACTTGCAATTACGTAATGTGTTTACTTCGGCACGCGCGCTTAGTCGCACGCTAAAGTGACGTCGCGACAACGGGTTTGTCTTGGTGCAACAGAAAAGATCTCTTCTGTTTGCCGAGGTGATGAAACGGTGGAGACGTGCAAACACGACCAGCAAAGCGTTCGATGGCGAAGAGGAACCAGCAGCAAGGTCTGAATTTTTTAATCTAAACACGACTGGGGGTGGATGTGCCCCTTTTCACGACAAAACATGTGCAGAAATGAAAATGGACTTTTCTCCTTGATGCTAATTGCTAAGACCGCACGACTTCAATAAAAGAACAGTCCAGCATTCGTAATGAGAGTAAGCTTTTCAGAAAAGTCGTGCCTAGCGGCGCAATGGCATTAAAACTACAGATAGACCGATGCATCGGCGAACCGCCGATATTGGGTTTTACTGATATATCGGTATTGGCCAAAACGGCCGGTTTTATCGGCCATGGTATGTGTTGACAAAACGCGGTCATATTCCTCACGCATCCAGACAACTTGCGCAAGAAAACACAATGAAGCAAGTCAAGACAGTTATCTTGCAGCAACGCTAGCAGGTGGTTTTCATAAGCAAGCAGACAAGATGAACCATGGATCACGCATCGGTCGTCGCAGCCGAAACAAAAGCGTCGTCGTTAATCAGATCAATGAAAAATCATAGCGAAATATTGAAATTGCGCCAATTCGAAAAATTTTTGCTCATAAATCCTGATTTTTGAAGTTCTTGAAAGAAAGGTAAGGCATTGAATATATTGTACTTTTGATAATGAAGCAGAAGACAAGATTTAAAATTTTAGGAAATATCGGTTATGGGTATTGGCTATCGGCCCATAAATGGCTGATATATCGGCATCGCTCCCAAAAAAGCCATATCGGTCGATCTCTAATTAGAACTAATATAACAACCGAGCAAACCAAAAATAAAGCACAGCGAATATATATTTAGGTCACGGGTTTGCACGCAACAGACAACAATAAGTGTTTTGGTATGCGGCGGCAGGGGAATCCCAAGTTACTCCAAGTGCATTTTTTGTTGATCATTACGGATTTTCACGTGATAATGCGCCTTAGGCTGAACTTTAAAAAAAGCCAGTTTGGGCCACAACAGTATAAAGATGTTCACTAAGTATTTAAGCAGCAAACCATTAAATTTCATGCTTTCGAACCAAACTAGCCGAGGGCTACGCGAGATGCAGCGGTGCACGCCGCTGCTTCTCAGTCGACTCGATCGTCAACCAAGGAAGCACGATTCCGCAAAATCACACGTTTAATATTCTTAGCGGAGGTGTTGGCGATCATACTCCAGAACCATCCAAACAGTCCCATTGCTTTTTTCAAGGTGCAAATGCCACCTCGCTATAATCGTTTCTGGGACCGGTTCAATGCAGATAAGCCGACACACAAAAAAGGCTGCTTTTAAACACTGCGGACGTCTCACTTACCGGCTGGCTGTTGATTGGCGGGCTGGTTGCCATGGTGAACAGACTGATTGTTTTCGAGGTAGCTACTGTATCTGCGACGTTGCTGCTGCTGCTGCTGACGTACAGCGACGTCATAATCGGGCGAGTGTCTGTACATCGGCAACCCGACCCTCTTCCGCATTGGGGCGCCCCGCACGTCCGAGCTGTTAATGCTCAGATTGCTGTAAAAAGAAGTAAGGGTTATGAATAGTTTGGAGTGTAAAGCTTTTTTGAATGAACTTCAAACTTCCTTTGTAAATCAATGACTGAGAACCCGTGTCTCCACGAGCCACAACTAAGCTGCCATTGTATGTGTTGGAAACATTATCACGGAAAAGCCGAAAAGAAGCATTTTTGTTGACATAAAAGCTCTGTGCCCTCCGGTCAAATACACTACCGCGGATCGATTTGTCGACTCAAAAATAGCTCGTAAGCAAAGTGACTATTCAACCAGGAAAAAAAGATGTTGCTTTGCGAGACTGCCTTCACGCTCAGCCTCGCCACAGTACCAGTGTATCACAACTAGATGATTACGTGTCTCAAGATCCGCAAGAAGCGCTTGCAACTTTGTCGCGGGTTGAAGCAAACGCGAGCGACAGCTTGCAGCGAAACACGGCTTCTGATGAGCGGCAGTGGACGCTGCAACGTCAGTGAAATGCCATGGTTGACGAATGGAAAATTTTAAAAGCCGGGCGGCAGAAAACGACCGTCTTCCTTGCTTGCACCGGACTGTTGACGCTTCTGAGTCACTTGCTGCTGCCTGCTGGGCAGTGGCTGTCGAGCCAAACAGCATTTACTTGGCCGGCTATTTTGTGCAGCGCGCAAATCTTTATCGACGCCTGGACAATCGCGCCAAATTACCGTTCGCGCAAATGACTCACGCGATTGACTCAGCGACAAACAGGGGTTCGGGCGAAGGGCGAGATACATTCCGCACGGTTGTTTTTCGCATGCGCCGACGAAACAACTCCGCGCGAGAAAGAGCGGGATCGGGGAGGAGGGGTTTGCTTTCATGTTATTTGACGTCAGTGCAGCTTCCAAAAAGGTAAACTGCACCTTCGCGAAAAGAATGCACCGACCATTAAGTGTAAAGGTAGAAGTCTCGAGACACGTGTTTATCTTCACACTGGTCTACCAACCAACCACTCCACGTCACCTCGTTGCAGGCGAGGACCGGCCGACTTGTGCGAGGGAGCTGGCGCTCGGCGAACTGTACATGCTGCCGCCGATGATGTAACCGTTTCCGTGCCTGTAACGAGCCAACAGTCGAATGCTGTGACAAGCGTTGGTGAACGTCGTGCAGGTTTGCACAACTTCGTGGATTGGCGCTGAGATTTTGTTTACCAACTTGAGGAAAAAATCAAAGCGTTAACTTAACGTTCCGATTAAAAGGTTTGTAATATCTTCAGGATCAACATGCATCAGCGTATGTTTCCTCATAAGATTGCATTCGTAAGGAATGCTGTTGAACGCATGGGGAGGACAATATTCCTGAGAAAACGTCCACTTTGGAGGCAGGGGTTTGCCTAATGAAACTTGGGGGGTTACTGCAGTCTAGGGGCATGACCACTGGCACGCTAATCAGATTTTAACGTAAATTACACGGGATACATTTGGTGGTATATCAATTATGTAACCGAGAAGAGAATTTAAGAAAAGCAGGCAAAGATAACTTAACTTTATAAGCGGATGGCATTAAAAAGTTTAAAAATATAATTAAGTCAACCTCAGAACTTGAGTTAATTCACGACGAAATAACGAACACCAGCCAAGAAACACGTCCAGTAAATAAAAACGAAAAAAGGCGAACTGGGCGTTTTTTTCCGAAAAACTCCGTTGTTGATCAGCACACAAACAAGATCAACTCATCTCGAAAGGTTGAGAGATCAGCGTCGCTTAGTGTCGGGGATTCTAATGTTTATACTCCGCTGGCGTTTGTGGGATGGTCCGGATATCGTCACAGTGGATCTCGCACGCCACGCGTGCAATTAAGAAATACGGAAAAACATGCGCAAATGGAATGAAGTGAGCGGTGCCTTTCCGGACCAGTTAAACACCTTCGTATCGATTCTTTCTGCGGTTGGCTGCTGAAACGCTGCATCGAAGGATGAGACGCACCTACAGTCAACGCAAAAGTTTGCTCACCCCACGTCTTGCGGATTGAACTGGTTTAAGCTGGTTTGGGAAACAAACGGTTGATCCAAGCTGGTTTCGGACGAATAGTAAGGTTCGCGATACATATTTTCTGCAAACCAAGCGCCGGTCAAAAGTACAGCGCAAACGAACCACACAATGACACCTTGTATTCGCGGAAACGCTGACAAACGACTAACACAAGATCGTCTCTCGGCGCGCGTTTCGACGCGGTGATCGAGAACAGCGCATTACACGTTCAATTCTAGTTTAAGCCACACGTGACGTTTACCTCCTTTAAAATGCTTTTATTTAAATTTGAGTAAGCCTTCAGGACTGGGGATGCGTAGTGTTACTTGAAATCGATTTCCTATCGAAAGCAATTTCCTGATTGATTACTTGTTTATCTCCTTTGAGGAGAACAGTTGTTCGAACACAGATATGTGCACGTTTTAATTATCGCGAAAAGATGAAAGCCAGGCTAGTCGGCTGATTCCTCAAAAGCTTTCAGCAAACCGAGAGCTTTTAATTGTCACCTTTAAAACACATCGTGGTCAAACCTAGAACGAGCGATTCAACGTACCGACGTTAATTTGCAAAAACGAGCCGGAATTATTGGCCATCAACGAAAAGACCAGATAAAAACGGATTACGGGTGCGAGTCGTAGCCAACTCAAACTGCGCTGCCATGGACACTGGGTTAACCAAACATTCGATATTAAAAACTGCGCAGTTGTTTTGGCGCGTCATGCTGCAGGAAACAGGATACTTGTGCACTCAACCATGCTAGCGGCCGAATCTGTCAGCTGTGTTGAAGGATGGCTGTCCTCGCACAGCTAATAACAGCTCAATAGAAAGGTTTTCGCCGACGTTTGCGACAACGGGGCTTTATATTCACTAGTGTAGGACTTCCTTCGTGCACAGGGTTCGAGCAGAACTATTTATATCGACGTTAAACTTTGAATCACGAATTTTGAACCGAAAGTAGGCATGTAAGACATGTATATCTATATTTACCTTGGGACGACATGAAATCCACACTGGAGGCGGCCTGTACAGGGACCACTTGTTCATTCATATCATCGCTGACCTGCGAATGCCATTATTACGGTGTTAACGCCATTTCACGCGCGCGTGGCGCTCTATTACCAGCAAATTAATAGACGAGTTAGTCACCGAGTAAGACTGCCGTTTAAAAACGATGGCCGTCAGTGACGGTGCAGAACTTAATAAGTAGCTGAATGACATTTATGCGACTGACGCAGCACTAGAAAGAAAACCTGCAATGCTACCTTCGTCAACATCACGACGTCAAAATTACAGTGTTGCGAGCGCCACGTAAACATTGCAGGACTTCCAAATATTGGGTACTTTCCTCATGGGTAAGATGGCGATCGCAGTGGCCAATACTATCTTGAAGGCGATGATAAACAATGCGTGCGACAGGCATGATGTTATCGGTGAGCTTGAGCTGTTTAACACGAATACAAACCAGCGAACACACCACAAACGGCTATCGCTAAAAATAATCTGCCCGCAGCTAGGTGGGAAAGTCGTAGTAGCAAGACATGCAGGCAACTCACGGAGTCGTGGTGTCGTCGCAGTGTCGGTCGTCTTTGGATAAGCGATGCGCTTTCGACGGCTGTGTTGCGCCTGCACAGTTAAAACGACGTTTAGTACACCGAACGAACGAGATCACGTGGAAACAGATGCTCTCTAGGTGGAGTTTGCCGCCCAAAAGATCACATTTGAATCCAGGAACGCTTCGGACACGTCGAAAGACAAAAAACAAAAGCATAATGAGAGGAAGTTTTTAGCTAGTTCGGCAGCACGTCTAGCAAATCGCAGCTTAATTTGCAGACGTCAAATCCCGCGTGCGCGGCAAAGGAAGCTATAGATCCAGTTATTGCATCAGGGAAAACTACTCTTCAGTTGTTTTTTGTGCATTCGGTGGTTGAAGGTCGGGTATCACTATCCGCGGTGGTGGCATGATACGTTGGAAGTCGCAAAAGGAATGCTGAAGAGCACTGCACTGTAAACCGCGTACTTACCGAGCAGACAAGATACTATCCCTGTGGTCAACCGCCGAACGCCGCAGTGTAACGCCAATCTTTAAAGAACAGGACTTCCTGCGTCAGACAGATATTGGAAAGGGGGACAAAGCCACAGGGACGCAGCAAAGTGCGAAAACGCCGGAGGGATTAAAGCGAATGCACGCCTCGGTGCACTCGCAAACTAAACGGAATGACTGGTTTGCCCTTTGGATTGTTGTTAGTCGTTTCGACTCGCTTGGCAGAGCACCAAAACTACAACAATGCGACACTAACGATCGGCTCCGTATCTTGTGGTTGGTCTCGCGGCGTGATGCGGGAAGGTAAGCAGAAGCGGAAGCACTTGCTTGTTTCATTGCACGTTTTTTTGCCGCGAAGGCAAGATTTCGAATACCGAGGTTCTTCACCCAGGTAAGGAGTAAAGGTGGTGGTGGTGCGGTTGAGACACCTGCGCGCCATCAAAAAACACAAGAGCGGTTGATTGTGACGCAACGTACGGCTCGGACTTACAACGAATATTCGATTAGAACATGTTCTGCCCTTTTCGCTCGCATTTTTATTGCTTCTGTGGCAATCTTCGCATGGTCGTCATAGCTGCCATTTCGCATCGAGGAACTTTACACGCACGAGTTCCTTTGAAGTGCAATCGAAGCTGCGCGCAAGGCAGCGACGTTTTGAGGCGGTGAGGTCGGCAGGGCGCTTTGTGGGACCTGCTCTCTTGTAACATTAACGTCTCGTTCTGAGCTGGCCAACGCTTGCGCCGCTTTCGCTAAAACCGTTTAAATTTGTACGGTAACGCAATTAATAGCGCCAACGTTTCAAAGTCCTGCGCGAGAGGCTTCCGAAGGATTTGGCGACAGCGCGAGGTTTTCGACTAACACTTATCATTCCTACCGACCCACACATCAAGGGCATACGCGCATGATTTGTCAATCATCTCGAACCTGACATGAAACGAGAGCGGCTTTCGGACAAGACACAGGAATAATGAACAGCTGTTGAGAGGGCGACGCTTTCATTGCGCGGAACAGCCTGTGGCAACGCCACAGCTGGTGGGGTGGTTTATGTTTTTGATCGTACATTCCGCGGCGTGGCAGCTTCGTGGCGAGGATTCTTCACGCGGCTGCTTATTCGCCGCCGCGGCCCCAATCGTCACAAGTGGCTCGGCAGTGCCGACAAAGGGTCGAGTGTTTTGATAAGAAACAATAATAATAATTGTTGCGAGGTACAAATTCCTCTCTTCCAGCTACGCTGGCGAGATCGAGTGGTAGCAGATGCTTGAATGACATGTCTTCGCTGGCAAGACGTTCAAGCAAGTAGAATTTCATTTAGTCATTGACCATTTAATGCTTTTGTTTGGCTAGACGCATTTTACACGTTGAGATAAAGTAGTTTAAGTCATAAAAGAAATAATCGTTATTTATCGCTTCAATGATCACTGCTCGTCGGAAGTCCGAACGTGACGTCAAGACCCGACAACAATATATCTGGAGAACCGTGACGTGGCTGGTCAGTCAAACACAACACAGTAATGAGAAAAGACAGAACTCACGTCAGGATGCGCAGTTAGCGAAACGAGACAAGCCGTGTCAAAGTAAGGCGGGTAAGAGAACAAGCACTTCGAAAAAAAGTGTACACAACAAACTAGAAACAGGACTTACAAAGATATGCCGTATTTCGAATTGCAGTACAGAAAAAAGACCATCCACAGCACCGTGCGGCCAGCCAGCGATTTGTGCTGAAAACCCCAACATTTCTTGCTGGTCGCACGTGGCTATTGACAGTAAAAAACAAGGCTCCGTCGCAAACACAAGTTTGTGCAGATAAGCGTGAGTGGGGCAGGAAAACAAGCTTCCAACTGAAAACATGACGACAGAAGCCACATTGGGGGCAAACATCCAGTTGAGGGCGACGCCTGGTTGAACTATCAACACCCCTTATAATGCGATAGCACGCTGGGTCAGTTGTTAAGTGACCAGAGCATAAGAGCACGAGCGTCGTTGTTTTTAACCAGCTCACCTTTCAAAGAATTGCGAGTTTTAAAGTTTACTTTGACGCAGTACAGAAACGTGCTTCAAGTTTTTACCTGAAGAAGCGTGGTTCAGGACTGGGATCTTGTTAGTTAAGATAAAGTCATGTTGGCAAACACCGACACCTAACACACGACAACGTAACAATAGGCAGGTACCGCAGGGGACTGCGCAGTAAGCTGTACAACGCGGCAGTCGCATTTGTCGGCTTTCGCTTACTTTAGTGAATCCTTGTTTTGGAGATAAAATTTTCGCTTCGATTCCAGCATTCTCCACGCGTATTTGGCCGCGTCCGAGTCGTCCTACAAACAAGAAACCACTTCAGTGATTTACGAACTGAGTAAAGTCCCACAGCAACGTCCAGTACTGGGACAATGACCTTTTATCGAGGTCGCTGACATCAAAAAATAATAATAATCCGCCACGAAAGAAGTTATGCGACAAAGAAGTCGAAAGTTATTACTCAGTACAATGCCTGAAAGGTTTCAAATAACGTAACAAAACGCTGGTACAACTTCTGTGACATTTGCTCCTTCACAAATGCGTTTGATTCTTAATTCATTCTTTTTAATAACAGAGCATTTCCAATATGACCTTGTTCAAGACCAGCAAGGAGTGCTAACTGACCACACACAACAATCGCATTACAAAGGCGGCTCATTATGGCTGCGCGCCGTACAGTCAAATGGAAAGGTTGGGCTTGCCTCCACTTGGCAAGCATCTCTGAAATCCAAGTGCGAAACAACCTGTCCATGGTTTATGATTCACTGCTACTTTGAAACCATAACAACTTGAAGCAGCTACTTGACTGATTTAAACTTCCAGTAAATTGTCAGTAACTGCGCCATCAATGCTCGAGCGACGATGTCGAAAGGATTTATAAATGTTGCAAACCTAAATGGAGGGATGCTCGCTGAGCTCTCAGCGTCAAGGACTTTGACAGCGCATCCGAAACTTCGTTTGCAGCACAATTCTTCACGAATAAACGCAAGCGATCTGTCCGCGGCAGAGGTCAAGGAACTCGATCCCGCAAAACGTTTAAACGCGAATCCTAAGCCAGAAAGAACAAGGAACAAACCAGGTGCAGGTGAATAGTCGACAGCGACGCGTCGCTTCTGATTTCCAGTGACAACGCCGTTTTCGAGTGAGCGGTATGTTCCACGACGGGCCACTCGTGGCACGCAAAGTTCATCGCGTCTTCCTGGTTGCGACTGCGCTGAGCCCGCGATTTGATGATGACGCCGGCAAACGAGCAGCCGACCTCGACGTCGTTTCCGAACTCGTTCTAGCGAAGACGCAGAAAAATCATGTCTTTTTGTACAGCGCCACAAAAACAAGCTCTTTGAACGTGATAGGGGACGTCCCTGGATCGGCACTATGTGAGCAAGTTATTATCCACAGGCGTGATTCGTCTACAGTAGCAGACTAAAAACGCTCACCTTGGCCGGCAGTAGCTCTTCACTGAAGCCGTCCAAGTGAATCGCCTTTAGTATGTAATTCAACTCCGCGTCGGCTGGCGACAAACCCCTGCAAGACAGTTGTGGGTTCCGTAGATTTTGAAACTGAAAATTACTCAGTTCGGCACCTATCAACTTCAGACATTCTGCGCAGATCGCAACCGCACGTAACATAAATGCATAGGCAGTGAGACGTGATGTTAATTGAAATTGAATATCTATATTCTTCGTCACTAAAAACACCACGTCCAGAATCTGTTCAAGATTCCCAGTTAACGCTCATTACCAAGAAGGAAAGCGCTCGGGCGTACAAAATCTGAGCATGCCATTTCAAAAACAGCTCAATAAGCAAGTTGCGTCTGAGGCTCTGATCTGAGGTCTGGCCCGACGATTAAAAGCAATTTTTAAACTCAGCCCGGTGATGGCTCAACCCCTGCAGACGTCTAGTTTGGACTTAAATACGCCCAGTAGCAACAGGTATACCAGACCATTCTTGCATTGTTGTGGGTGAAGTCTGACATTTGTTAGTTGTACTTCGGTTTAACCGTTACTCCGGGCAGCGGTTGAGCCACGTTGTTATGGTGACATGGAAAGAAATACCATGCGCCACGAAAACACACATGAACGAAAGTTAAGCTCTGGCATGGGGAACCTTTGGAGTTTAACATTTCTCCAGCAAAATCGGACTTTCCTCTTCAATCTTCAAAATTGTTATATCAAACTTACTAGTTATTTCATTACTGGGGATGAAATTGTGCAGTTTCAGCAATCTTGTGCGAGTTGACATGACAGACGTTATCGGAATTTAGTGCGAGAGTCAATATGGGCAAAGTTTGCACCGGCAATCAAAGCAGCGATATAAACGCATAGGTCACGCGGTCAATAAACCCATTGAGTCACTAGGAAAGCATGCCATTCAATCTCGATTCGCGCACTGGTATGCCGCAGGTAATTCGGTAAATATTGATCGAGCCACAAAGAGCACATAAACCAGTTCAACACAAGAACAGACGAGATTAGAAAAGTTTCTCGGGGGTAATAATAATGCGTCACGAATCATTCGTTTCTGTTTCGTCCGCCGTGCATGAACGGTTGTAGCAGCTGTACACCAAAGGCAAAACAAAATCAAGGCAAGTATTTCGCGCTAGCGTATTTAGTCAGAGATGATGCACGTTTGTAAATGCATGTCTACCTGTGCTTTTTGTGTTGTTCAATAGTCTGTGAAGTCAGAGCGTCTAGCGTCGCAACATCAGGAGTAACATCCTGCGGAAGAATGCATTGCATGAAAAACTTACTGAAATGTGCACTTTAAAGCACAAGTTGTGAACTCTAACATGGAATAAGTTCCGGGATTGCAACACAATGCTGTAGAATGAAAACTGAAAACATGCAGACGCAAAGATTCTTACCAAAACGTATGAAAGTGAGACAGTCACATTCACCACGCTGTTTGCAAACGGATTTCTGCATTTCTGACAATTATGTTCACAACTGCATACTCTAGCNACGACCACAAGTATTCTGCTATTAGCAACAAAAGAAAAACTCCTACTCTTTCGGCAAGAGTGACTATGCCGGAAGACACATACGCGGAAATTTTTGCTTAGGGTGAAGTCACACCATGCACAAATTGGCTTTTTTAGTGATAGCTTACCTCACAAAATAATATGAAGTCTCTGTAGTAGTCAACATCGTGGGTAGCATCGTCGAAGTCACCAAACTCAGCTGTACAAGTGAAATAAACTGCACATTACTCAAAAGCTTCTGTGCCAAAATATTGAGTTGAAAATAAAAACCGATTTCTGAAATTTGTTCATGTCATGTCAGATCTCATTGCAGCAAAGGACCCAACCCTGCATTGTCACAATATCTTATGTATTTTCAGTATCTGACCCGCCACACAACACCAAGTCTGGGCACATGCAGTTTAAACTGGTGCACATTGCTGGCTATCCAATTTAGTCCTTATGAGAACCCATCTCCACCCCAGTCAACAAACACCTTTATACGGTCGTTTAATCCAGAGTTGACATATCTGTATGTGGTACCCATACAATAACACTTATCCAGAGTGTTAGACTGAAGCTACAACAAGCGGTGTTTTTCTCAAGTAAACCTCTATCCAAATCCAACCACACCATTATCAGACAAGGTTGTGTTTGGGTTTTGTAGCAATGAATTGATTTGATCAGAAATGATTGCCTCAAAAAATTCTACCATAGACCACTCAAATAGAATTCATTTGATGAATGCTTGTGTGTAATTCGTGGATGAACTGACCCTGGATTGATTGGTGCGGTGCAGTTTAGGGCTGATGTGAATTGAGAAAATGAGAAATACACCACAGAAGAGTTGCAAATTTCTGTGTGGTGCTTTACATTGCTGCGACTTGTATTCCTATGTGTAGGGAATTTTCTCAACATACAGTCGCTAGTAAACTGCAAGATATTTTAACATTTGGACTGCACATATGCTGGGTCACTTGTCTCAGGTTCAGGATTAGGTAAAAAAGTGAAAATTCAGTTGTGCAAACCACTGGGGCTTTGAACGGTCAACAACTAAATTCACACCCGCTTTAAGTTTATGAAAGACAAACCTTATGGCAATGTACTGGGCCACGAGTTTTTTTTCTGTCATTTTTTGGTCATAGACCAAAATTTTTTTAAATGGCTGAAAAGAGTAAAGTCATTTCGGTCATAATCTCTGAAAAGGCAGGCTGGTGAATGCAGTTACAAATGCGACTTTTAATACTATTGTGGAAGAAATGACCAAAATGTCTCAGCATAAAAAAAAACCAGACTGGGCCTGAAGTTGTGATCTAAAAGTGGAAAGATACCTGAAGTTACCAAATACAACTATTATGGTATTTGAAGACAAAACTAAGATGCCTTGTCATCAGTTGCACAATAAAGCTGTTAATGGATCAGTAGTCTACTGAGATAAATGTTTTTATTATGTTACAGTGCACAACCCACCCTGGACAGCAATCACACAATCACTATCAGACTGTTTTTAAACCTCTAATCACTGTACTTGCTGCATTTCAAACTCTGACATACTTTGAAGCCAATTCAAAAAAGGCTGTTAATTTCAATTGATCAAAGCGCATGTCAATATGAATTAAGCTACAAACGCAGCAAGGTTAAGTTACATAAAGAATAAGATGACCCTTCCAGTCAAAATGTGCTGCGTAGTAAGGAGAGTGCACTGCACCAGCAGGAACACATAGTATATATAGTTGCAGTCAAAGATTTAAAGTAGAATTATATAGTATATGTAATTCTGAAGTCAAACCACGATTGAATTTCTTCGTGTCCTTAATGGTGCCCAGCCCATAAAGGACAATGAATTCCAAATGCAAAAACTCAAGCTACATTCTTAAAATAAAATGGAAGCGAAATAGTAGTACATATACACAAAGCCTAGGTTCTTGATTTTATACATTGCATAATGTCATATCAAAACACATTTTTAACTTCACAAGAAATGCAAATGATAAAAACACAAAGAATAATATAAATTTCTGGAGTTTACTCAACATAAAAGTCACAAAAAAGAAATTTGGCAATTCAGTACCAATACACTTTAAAATTAAGCTACCTAATTTCCAGTAGCACCATATAAAAGCTGAAGAACAATTGCAACTCGTGATACAGGAAGCAATAGCCCAAATTGCCACACAAGATTTTCCTGTGCATAATTGCATTGCAGTATACTTCTTTCATACCCATGCAATCATTAGTCAATCAAATGCATTTGATAAAGTGGGAAGCTAAATAACCATTCTTTAACTTTGCCAAGTGGTAGGTTTGCATTTCACAAGAAATATACAAAAATAATTATCTTTCTAAAACCAGCTAACACTTAAAACTTTAGTTTGGAGGCCTACATACTATAATTTTGCTCTTAGGATGTAGAATTTAAAAGCATTACTGGTGCCAACATGACAAAATGAGAAGATGAGACTAGAGCTCGACCGACGTATCGGCACACCGATATATATCAGCCGATATGACGATGTTGCCGATGTATCGTATCGGTATTGGCAAAATTCCGCTGATATATATCGGCAATATTTGCTCATAAGTGTTGCGCTGTTGCTCTGCATGGAGCATTCGGAAACCCAAGTTGCTACTTCGTCTCTGACTCTGATTGATTAACACAAATGCTCTGTCCTGTTCCTAGCGCACAGAGCCTGCCCTTCATGCATATAGACCATAGTGCAATAGTCCTGATAAAACGCTCTATGACGTAACATTCGCTCGTAGGTTTTGGCGCAGTAAACACAGGATTGTCTGCGAACAAACTAGATTACGTGCTGTTGTGTTGGTTGGCTGTTTTAACAAAGTCTCTCTAAGCTAGACAGAGTGAGCAGGACCCAGGTTTGCACAGAATTCGATATTGTATGGTTCTTCATTGCAGTGAAGTGGTTGTTTTCATGCGTCGCGCATTTTTTACTTCTGGCATCCAAGCATAGGCACAGATGTCTATACAAGGAGCAAGCCCACTTATACGCAACACATGTTTGCTGTTTGTGCATTTTTTTATTTAGAGTTAGACTACTGTGAGTCCTAGAAATTGCTATGGACTGCAGTAGGCACAATGGATTAAGCCATTCTTTTGGTCAAACGGTTGAAACGGTCACGTGACAAGTACAATATGTAAAGAAACAAGGGGTTAGGTTTAGCCTACAGTTCACACAATGCAAGGAAGAAGCTGCTAACAGCTTGCCAGCACTGAAAGCATAACATTACTTATCTTTCAGACTGACCCATTTACAGATGTCACAGTCAACTGAGGCACTCACGCTGTGCAAACTTGTCACGTGACCAGTTCAGCCAATCATGTTCGGCTGGTGGCAAAATAGCTCCAGGAGTGTATCTTTTGCCTCACAAGGCATAACAGGAGTGTATATCTTGCCTCATAAAATAATTGTAACTTGTGAAATTATTTTCTTTGTTTATGTGGCCTGAAGAAAAATATGCACTGTAATGTCTTCCAGCTTTAGTTTGAAAATGTTTGGCTGAAGGCAAAATAGCCCCAGGAGTGGTTATTTTGCCTCATGAGGCAAAATAGATACTGCTTGAATGATACAAAAATATTACTGCTTGAGTAATACAAAAATATCGGTATCAGACATCGGCAATGAAAATTGAAAAACATCGGTATCGGCCCAAAAAAACCTTATCGGTCGAGCTCTAGATAAGACAAATATATCTTCATAATGCAATTGAGAATATGGCACATGCCAAAACTTTAGCAGTTCTTGACTATGCTGTAGTGGGACATACCAGGCACAAATGTCAGTACAACAATTGATGATAAATGCATACAACCTAGGCATCTTTGCTTCAACAAAATCGGCAACAAAACTCAAAAGCCCCACAAGAAGATATAAGCACAACATGTTACTGACCTTGTAGCATGTAACTAGCAAGTTCCACAGCCTCATCCACCTTGCAGTGTAGTGTTCCATCAATCACATTGTTCTTTATTTGAAGATAGAATAAGTATCTGAATGAAAAAACAAGCAGCACACATTACTACTGTAGTTTGACAGATTTTGCAACGTTTACCAAACAAAAGGAAACTACATGTTTAATGACAAGATGCATGTGAACAATTGCACGAGAAGCAATAATTGTTAGAATCAGATATTCTCAAAGTGTCAGATTTGCTCTATGGCTGTCATTATTCATACTACAACCACAGTTATTAACACCTTTTCAGAAATTATGGAAGGACCTAATCACAGAACAAATGCTAAGCAATGTGGGTAAAAGAGACTATAAACACCTGGTAATTTCTTGTTGAAGGCGGTCAATGTTGGCAATGTAGAACATGATACTGAAGAAAAGATTCGGTTCCAGGGCATACTTGTCAACCTGCTTCTTTAAAGGCTTGTCAAGCTCTACCCATCGTAGTTTCTGCTGCTTGTTGAAGTATTTAAGGCCAAAATATCCTGTCTGTAAAGAGTACACATTGCCAGAAATATCTAACCAATGTCACAAAACTTGCAAACTTTTATATTTGAAAGACGTGAATAAAAAAAACAGAGTGAACTACACACACACACATTGTGCTGCTGAGATATTTAAGGCTTCTGTGGGTAAACAATCCAATATCAGGCCATGCTATGAATTAATGAGAATAAACCCAGTTTGCAATCCATCTTTTCAATTAACCAAGATACTTTCATTCCAAAGTAACACTTATTCCATACACCAACAACAACCCATTGATCATGAACATTATGAAAATCTTTCCTGTATGTACCTTTGCAGATATTTTTTCACAATGGCAAACACACAGCACTTAAGAGTGAGTGATAACATACCTCTCTGAGTTCCAGTTTTTGAGCCACAGCATTCAGACAATCACTTCCAGTATTTTCAACTGTCAGTGTGCATTCCATAACAGAGTTGTCAAGCAAATGAACACGAATCTGCAAAACCAAATGCTGTAGTAGCAATGGCTAATACCAACTTGAAAAAACCCTATTTACTTCTTCATAATCTTTCTTTTTATTTTGGTGTTTACAATTCAACCATAAATATGCAAGCCAAAGCAAAACCACTGCAAATGAAATCATTAGGCAGAGCATGAAATGACACCAATAATAGCAGACATTCTAAATAACATCTGAATGTCAGACCAAGATTTGACACCACAAATTTTAAAATGCTGCATACAGCTTGCATTGCATCTACTCATATAGCTTGATGTATGAACATTAGCATTAACTTCACCAAAANCATATACAGTATATGAAGCTCAACAACTCGAAGAAATTAAGCAANATATTCATTTGACATGCTTGAGCCAGCTTGTAGATTCAGTTCCATCATAGAATAATAAACATGCAGCTTGAATGTTAAAAGACATACACTGTTACACCCTCCATTTTTGATGCAACATTTATATAATGCAACTGCATCTGTCAAGTTTCATAGTAGATAGTAAAATGTGATGAACATTACATCATCATTTAGAACACCAAAGTCCAAGCCTGTCATCAATTTTCATCAGAATACAAAAATCACTCAAGTCCAGTTAGCAGCCACTGGGTCTTTGAGGCCACTGTTAAGTTTATTAGCAGCCACTGGGTCTTTGAGGCCACTGTTAAGTTTATTAGCAGCCACTGGGTCTTTGAGGTCACTGTTAAGTATAACTCGCAAACAAGCAGAACAAAATGATTAAAAATCTTCACATGTATCAGGTTTTTTTAAGGCGTTTTAGGGACCCGATTCGGGTCCCTAGAA
>JGI24158J21664_10001454_pt1 | contig 26751 bp, 19 predicted proteins | sample Ectturendosymbi3_FD_21664 | JGI IMG/M metagenome (IMG submission 21664) | reverse complement strand
AATGTGAATGGAAGAGACTAAAATAGATCAAACGCAAAATTTTCATATCAGCAAAATGTCTAATTTTACACACTACGCCACAAGCTTGGGAAAGTTTCCCATAGAGACTGATTTGTGGTTTCCACGAAAGTTTATTATCAATTATTACACCAAGATGCTTAATGTTGTCAGTTTGCTGTATTCTCACATCAACACAAGGATAGACACTAGGTGAAAGACAGTTGTTTGTGATACGCAATCGTGTTATTTCGTGATTTGAGTACAAAAATGCATGAATAAACCAAACCATACCAATGTTTTTTCACTATCCGAACGTATTAGCTTACTACTGCTACTGCACTTAGACTTAATTTTTCTTTAGATGACCGGATACCAGTGACACACCAAGAATTTGTTTCCAGTACCAACCTCTACGCTGCGAAGCGCCAGGCAAGGCAAAAGAGGATATCGACTACTTCAGTTCATATATTGGCGTTTTTGTTTTTATAAGCTGTGTCTTTTTTGCATAGAAATCTCTATGCGAATATTTTTGATGATAAGCTTAAAAGTTTTTTCTGCACAATACTTAATCGTTGCGTTATAGGCTTGGATGCTGTCGTGTAGTGAATTTGTTTATCCCCATTTCATTTCAGACTCAATCCATTTCGTGGACTACTCTATTATTGTGCCATTGAACTAAACTGTTTTGAAAGTAAGGTCGTAGGTTAACAGTTTATGCCTACGTATTCGTCGTTCGTGCATAATCTTTGTACAACAAGGAATTGCTGGTAAACTTGAACCGTTGGATATAAGGCACATGTGATATTACTAGTGCTACAGTTGACAGTACAGGCAACACTGGAAATAATGTAAAGACACCTAGCAACATATTGCAGTACTGTATCTTATTGTACTGTACTACATTTGCAAGTGAAATGTTTGGCATGAGCATGACCACTGGTTCATTGCATGCATTTGACTGATTACCGTTTCATTTTACCTGATGGTACATTTACAATGAAAAATATATACAATGGTTGTAAGATTGTTAACATTGAAATTGATCAATAGAGAATTTTTTTGGCAGATAACAGGCATTTAAATGGTTTTATTGTATATGTTTCCTAATATAGACGTCAAGTTGCCCAGTCTCATTATGGTATAGTTTTGAACTTTGTGTTCTCATGGTCAAGGAATTTGTTGGTTGTATATATAATCAATGATATGATTGATGCTTCACCCATGACTGTAGTAATGATGTTGAAGTGTGTTATCAAACAAACATTTTTTTTAAAAGTTGCTAACACTTTATTTACCATTTGGTCGAGCCAGAAATAAAATTGTTGGAAAGTGGTCAGTTGGCTGTGGTAGCTTGAGATTTTCAAGAAATTCATAGACACATCATAAGGCAGCTATCACATTGTCCTACCCATGGCCATGACCAAGGTGCAAAGTCATGATTAACTTCAAATGCAGCTGCCAATCATTGTGACCACATCAAAGGTGGTTTAAGTAAACATAACCATGCTAATCAAGTTCACAGTTTTCACAATTGAAATGTTGATCTGCATCACCTGATATTTTAGGTTGTTTTCATTAAGCACCTAGATCTGTGTGGCATATGTGAACAAAAGCATTAACACTCTCGGCATCAAGGGTTTTTCACAGGGTATATGGCCTTGTATTTTACTGTATGGCAAGTTCGCCACCCCTTTTTTGAGTAGCCTCACAAAGAAACTCATTGATATGTCTGGTGACTCTAAGGAGCGACAATGGCTCCACCAGCACCTGTTCCTTGCTGTAGTCAGAAGAAACGCTGCCAGCATATTGGCCTGTGTAAAAGTTCAATCTAATTTTATCTGTTTTTATTTTTAGTTGTTTTTTTAGTATGCTGACCAGTGTTGCTGCCTGCCACTTGCTCCTCTTTTAGTGTATAGCTATTGCCTCCACATCCTCATTCTTTCTGTACATTTCGTTGTCCCTTCTGTTGTGCAATGTTGCTTTACGCATTGGTTAACTATCTTGTCAATCGCGTGGCATATGATGAGACTACATTATTTGTTATATTCCACATCGCTTAAAATTTCTGAGGCACTTTTCATGAAAAAAAAATTCCACAGGCTAAAACAGGGTAGTTTTTGAGAGTTTATAAATTTAAGCTAGTTTCCTAAAACACCTTGCAATTGAAGCCCAGAAAAAGGCCTTATTTGCAGAGTTGGATCAATTTCAAATGTAATTGTAATTGAATATAATTAATTACATATTTTCAAGTAATTGTCACTATAATTGTAATTGGGATTTGTTGTTCTTGTGTAATTGTAATTATAATTGTAATTTATAAAAAATTTTGACCAAATTACAATTACATGCAGGCCAACTCTCAACAATTTCACAGAGTTTGAAGAAGCCCTTGAACAAAATCACTGTTACACTTGCTATGGGACATGCTGTAGATTTTATTAAAAGATAGATGCATACTGCACAGAGTTTTTCAAGTGCACAGCACAATCGCATATACCAGGGGTATCAAACTGACGGTCCATGGGCCAAATCTGACCCGCCATGCCCCGTTTTGTGGCCCGTGTCATGTCAGCTTTGTGCTTGCATTTGGCTTGACAGAGTTACATTTATTATAATGTCGTAGCAGAGTTATGTTTTTTGCTTATAGGTATAACGTGACATTATGACCTAATAGTATAGGCTTAAGCCAAGGGTCGGGAACCTATGGCTCGCGAGCCAGATGTGACTCTTTTGATGATGGCATCTGACTTGCTTGTTATTTTCTTAACACGATTGTTACAAATGAAACCTTTTCTGTAATTTTGCATCTAGCAGACTATAAAGCCATCAGCAACACCACGCAGCACCAGAAGTTGCATTAGCAATAAGAAGCAGAATGTTATCAAAAGAGAAAATTCAGACATTTGCCATTGTTTAAAATTGCTGAATGCACACATTTAGGTTGTAAGTTAGTTGCATTAAGTGTTGAAAAATATTATATAGCCCTCACGGAAATGCAATTAAAAATATATAGGTTCCATGGCTCCCTTAGCCAAAAATGTTGTCAACCCCTGGGCTAAGCCAACAGTAACAACCTCTTCGGTTCAAAACCATAAGGTTGCATGGATTCCATGAAGATTCCAAGAATTTCCAATGCATTCTAGGAAGGATCTGTTGATTTCAAAGATCTGGAAACTGATTTTTCTATTTTCAGCAACTCTTTTTCTCAATGCTGAAGAGGTGCCACAAAAATATAAAATAGAACTAATTAAGTTAACTTTGAAAATGTTGACATCAATACGTTGGACCAACCTATCCCAAATACAAGAAATGGCATCGAGGACCATGTCAGTCTTCACTAGTGCGAACAAATCTTCACGTCTGTGAACAACTGTTCTCTTTGATAAACTTTAAAACATATCTCTATTCTGATCTCCATTGACGAATGCACATCTCAACTCGACATTAAAAGTTGCGACTGCACAATCGTTGGTACCAGACATTAACATGCTTGCAACTGCCAAAAGATGTCAAGTTTCTTTGAGTCACAGCACTCTGAATAAATGAAACTACCGATTGTATCATTATGTGCAAAAATCTCTGGCTCACGCAAAGCCCAAGTACATAAATATGGCCCATAATACCAAATGAGTTTGGCACCCCTGGCATACATGATATCTAGACAAGAATATAAAGATCAAAGACAGTTTGCAATATTCGTGCGTGACACGTTAATGCTTGCAATATGAGAGAACCACAAAAGAGCGAGGTAACATTTGTTGTAGTGTTCGATGGCCACTAATAATACATTAACATGGATAAGTCAACGAAAGCTATCACATTGGCTGCAACATCCAAAAATTTACAAACGCAGCAAAGCAGATGTATCTACTCTGCTGTATGCAAGGTTAAGACAAGGTGGTTGCATTTTCTCCTTAATGTGCTGCGTGCAATGCATAGAATGTTTTTTCACTTTTTTTCAAACTCTCTTAAAATCAATTGCATATGACCAGTTTGGGGTCGTACCAAGGTTAGATGGCGCCCAGGGCAAGAAAGAAGTTCGACGCTCCCATTTTTTAAACTAAGGTCTTTCCGCAGCAAATGTAGTGTATTGAAGAAAGTACTCACAACATTGTTGAAACTTTTCGATACCCCCAGTGATTTGGCACCCCGGGGATTTGCCCCCCTTGTTACTCCCCTAGACCAGTTGCCTCTAAGTATTGTTGACTGCTGAACCAAGATTTATCATTCCAAAGCAATTATATAAAATTAGTTCTGCAATTGTATATTTTCTTATACTATACCAACAGTTATTCAACAAATAGAAGAATTTCATAGATCTTTGTAAACAGTTTGGCAAGTTTCCAGGCCATTACTGTTCATTTCATTAACACAAAATAGACGTTTCGAATCTTTGCCTGGAAACAGACTCATTTTTAGACAAACATAGAGCTTATAACATTGCCAAGTCTTATGACAATGTTATAGAAAAGTTCAAATTAGCATGAAAAGTAACGACATTGGCGTCAGATAATGCTACGTCTATGGCTATAGCATTTCAAGCCTTTTGCAACTCTTGTGCTTTATTGTGTTATCACTTATCTTTTCATTAGTTATTTTTACTCTCCAAGCCTACTTTCCAAGCGGTTGCTTTTCGATGTAAAAGCGAAAATGTTCAAATTGCGAGAGAAAACTAATGTGAATCTTGACCTGGCACCAGGGTCCTGACATGGGGAAGTGCCGCCCTGGTGACGAGTCGAAAAGTGCCACCCCTCACCACCACTACCTTCCACCACTAGCTATTCCTTCTTTTCATCAAAAGTGCCGTCCCGGGGTGTTGCCCCTCACAACCCCCTTGTCGGGGCTCTGTCTGGCACCACATCAGGAATCATATCCACCATATTCTCTCAAAATGTGTTTGTAATTTTGATTTGTAATTAATTACAAGTTTCAAGAATAATTGTAATTATAATTGTAATTTGCAATTTTTAGCACGGAATAATTGTAATGTAATTGAAAAATTTGAGGGAGTAATTGTAATTGAACAGATTTGATGTAATTGATCCAACTCTGCTTATTTGTTAAAGCTGCTATTTCTCTTTCTAGTTTTCATACATAAAGATATGAACTTTCAAGAGAAAATCTTATTGTTGGTATCCAAGAGAAGATAGATCTATTTCTGTATGTAGATCTGGCCACATTCATATCTTGTGGTATCTGCCTTAGAAAAACATTCTGCAAAGATAAGTAGACTAGTGCAAAAGTGTTAACCAAGGTAGTGACCCGGACTTTATTCAGTCATAGCTTGCTATCCAATCAGTGGCGCATCCAGCCCGGAAAAAAAGGGTCTGTCCAGTGGTGATTTTAGAATGAAAAAACTTGGGAGGCACTGTGGGGCCAAGGAAATAAGTGGGAGGGACAATGTAAATGTTTCTCCTACATGGTGATTTTCCATTATAATGAAGATTGATTTGCTATGATTAAACCTATCAAACCCAACATAGGCTTGTGAATGTCATCAGAACTGTCAACATAAAGTCTCATGGTCATACCTGGGTAATTTCATTGCTTTTTCTGCGTGTTGGTATGAGTTAAAACAAATCAAAACTGTGACAGTATCAACTCGCAGGTGTACTTGCACAATAAAAACAATTGAAGGGCATTTGTACTTTTTCTCAATGGGCAGTATCAATCTTTTTGCTCATTGTGATCTGTTGTTCCAAAAGTTATGAGTGGTGTTTCTTCGGTCCCAAGGATTGGGACCAATGGAACAAATTATTAAAAATTTAAAATGGACAAAAACTAAGGTAGGGCATCTTTGATCTGAACAGTTTTTTCAGAGTTAGCTCATCTAAGACCAATCTATACAATGAAATAAATATCAATTAATTTGGAGTAAAGCAGTGTGACATATTGCATTAAGCAAAATCCATTCCATAGGTCCCAGTCTTCCCTAGTCATTCCTTCACATAGGGTGCCACAGAGTTAGACCAAATGTGCTATGATATCTGAGTATTGTTAAATGAGCATATGTCTTTATCTTTAGAAATAGTTTTATAGGATACAGACAGCTTCAGGGATATTTGCAAAAATATCACAAGTCCTACTTTATGTGACAAAGGAGTGGCTAGCTGAATAAAAGCTGATAGCTACTGTTTGTGACTTTCAGATGCTAAAATGTATTCATTTGTGTTGACCTTCTGGTCAATTAACTGTCGTTAACTTGTTTTTGCAGTCACAATATGTACAAACGTTTGTGTTGCCACATTTACCTACTGAAATACTAGCTATGTCTGGAGAAACGCAACCTGAAGTAATGCCACCAGGAACTCCACATAGAATTTCACCGGAGATTTCCAACCATGAACCACCTATGCATATACCAAGACCATCTTCTGACCGAGCACAGGTGCACTACTACAAAGAGAAATTGTTACTGTTTGCTATGCAAAATTTCATTGCTTACAGGAAATAAAGTCTTCATGATGCATAGGGACAACAAAATTTTTTGAATAAAAATCATGACACCTATAATAAGGAATGACAACTCTTCATTATTCAGATAGTGCTATTTTGACTTCTGCTATTTACAAATTTATGATGTTGGACTAACATTTTTTTTTACGTAGTCAGTGATAGTGAGTTTGTACATGATTACTAGCTATCATTTTAAATGAATAATTTAGACAGGATAAGAAAAAGGTTTTCTTGGTTACCCATACAACAGCTTAGTAGTTTTTGATGTCACAATTTCTTTATTTGAAACAATTGTGTGTTCTTGACAGCCTCGATACATGCTTAGTTGTGTAGGCTGAATTTTTTTGTGAATGTAATAATTTGTTGTAGTTTTTGTAAAAAAGATTAAGTTGGTTTGATGTGGTTCAGTTTACACATGTAATACATTGTGTGTGATGGATAATTTTCTCTAGTCTAAGAAAAACAAGTGCGTGCCTTTAATTGCATTTTTGTTTTTTGGCTTTGCATATTTGCACTTTTGATGCAGGATGTTTCACACATTTTGGCAAGCATTTTCAAAGACTTGTACACCAAGGATGTCATATCAAAAGACACTGTAGAAAATTTAACTAACTCAAGTGAAGGAAGTACAGCATTTCACAGAAAGTGTATGAAAGAGCTAGCGAAGGTATGATTCATGTGCATTATTAATCATCCTATTAATTCTTTATGTTATAAGAAACACAGAGAAATTTTCAGAAAGATTGCAAAACTCTGCAAAGTAAACAAATTTGATTTTTTTCATGATTAAGCAGATACTACGTTTGTGTATCCCTAAACGTTTGAATTTCAGGGCAAATTTAAGTGATGATTGTATATGGAGATTTGCAAACCGTTTGCACAGTAGATTGCCATTATTTTGTTATTTTACTATGTTACTGGAACTCTGCTGCAGTTACCTAAAGTCTTAGTGATTAAATATTTCTCAAGTGTTTTTTATCAGTGTTATACACTCAACTAATATTTCAGTTTTATTTGCAAAGGTACATTCTGATCATCAACTAAAGCTTCAAGAGTATGACAGTGTTGAGCGCCATATCATGCAGGTTTGACACAAGACACACAGTGTGAAAGTTGTTTATTTTCTGCATTTGTTTTTGGTAGGCGTGCTTGCTTCTCACACTAACTCTTCTCAGTTGACAAGATAATCACTTGATAATTATGGGGTGTGATGCAAGTGATAAATGTGAACTTTTTTGTGCCAAGACTTTTCTGAACAAAATTAAACCTAGCATGTTAGTTGGTGATGCTGGCCAATTTGGTGTTTTCTCTCAGGTGATTGCAACATTACCTGACACACTAATACATTATTTATTAACAGTTTGTCCCTTCAATTCCTTGTCAAATGTTATAAACACAGCTTTATAACTTTCAGAGGGCTTCTTCTTTTTCAAGTTGCATGTGTATGTGTGCATTCCTTTGCTGTAAACGTTTCAAACGCTTGTGTTGTTTTTTCATCAGGCAAGAGCCAGATCTACTTCAGCTGATGAAAGAGCAATGAACAGAGTTGCAGGAGATGTGGGCAGTGGAAGGTATCAAGAATTGGGCTTACCTCCTGGTACGAACCAGTTTTTTTAAGGCTTCCTCAGTGTCAGGTGATCAGTATTTTTTTACATGCAAGCTAGCTTTGCAGAAACCACCCCGCAAGTCTTGGCAAAATCATCAATGTTGCAAATGCACAACTTACCACAACCAGTTGTAATCGATAGGTCAATTGGAGTTGTTTAAACGCATGATTTTTGTTGTTTTTATCTGAAAACAACAGTTGTTTCATATTTTATTTGCAACAAAGCAATCGCAGTTTGTTACGGTGTTATAAAACAATTGCTGCAGGTGTGTCAATCTTTGCAACAAATAAGTTCGGAATCAACAGGCTAAGTTTAACAACTACAATTCATGTTCTAATTTTCTTGTTTTAATTTTCTTTTGCAGTGCAGATACATTTTAAACATTTTATTGATGATTCAGATAATTGACTCTGTTCACAAAAATCTTTGTAGAATAACGTCTGAAAATACCTTACATTTCTTTCTCGTTTTACAGTGTTTGGGGTTGCCGTTGATTGTTTACTTCCAAATCGAATGGACTTGGAACAATTTGTATCACTCATTTTCATATTTTCTCTCTGTTTTGGTTTAAGTAAAATCCCACTTTCGATGGTGCTTAGAAGAGCAAAAACTGAAGGCCTACAAGCTCATCGTCCCAAGCGATCTATTTACAGAAGAACGATCTTTACAAGATCGACCCAAAAGTAAGATCGCATTCATTGCTGAGCTACGGTGTTTTTTAATAAACATTAAAACATCAGCGTGCCTTAAATGTTTCACATATTCCTAGTAAACAAAAACCATCTGTTTGCTACAGCTGTGATTGTTTTTGTTGCTGCATCAGTTTGGGATGTTCGACTACACTTGATTAACTGTATGGCAATAGCGAAAAAAACAAAGCTTACCGGCAAGTTATATAGATCACGTTTTTTGTGTTTCCGCACACACATTTTTTGCGATTCGGTGCAAGATACCTTCAATTGATTTTATAAAGGGGGAGAAAGTCGTCATAGATAATCACGTGTTGTGTTGGGAAACTCGTCACTAATTTACAACTTCGAAAAATGGCAACTATCGCAGTAGAAAAAAATTACACTGCGAACTTTTTTCTGTGTTACTGTTTCAGCACTGCATTATTTGTAAAGCCACAACAGTGACCCACACCAAGCGAATCGATCGCAATTTATCGCGTAATGCGATCGATTCGCTTGGTGTGGGTCACTGTTGTGGCTTTGCAAATAATGCTGAATGATAAGTACAAGCTGAATCATTGCAAGCAGATGGGAGCAGAACCAGGCAGGAGATTCCTCATACAGCCGACTGCAAAGCTAGAGCCCGAATTGTTGTTTCAGCACTGATCAGTAATTTTGACATTTCAGTTTGGTTCCCTCTAGTGGCTCAAGCGAACAAAACCACACTGCCAAACACCACGGCAAACGTACGTCATGTGTTTGGCATGCGTTGTTAAGGAAAATAGTGAATGAGTGCACAATTATTGGTGTTTCTGCTCTGCACAAGGTCGTATCTAGAATGAGCAAAGGAAGCAACTCCCACCAGAAATTTTACTTTCCCCAATATGCTCTCTCAGTCGAATGCAAAACTGTTACTTTCTGAGCACATGCAACAGACTTTTTTTTTCCTGCGACGCGTTGGCCAGCATTTACCGTTTCCATGACAACTCATCTGCCCGAAACGCTATTTCTGCGCGTGATCCTTTCCCTGCACAATTTTAGAATCGAAAGAACCCCGGTTCGGCGTACCCACCATTTCATCTTCGCTACACTCCACGAAGGAGAAAGTCTACGATGGGTATGAAGACACGGCCGATTTAAAGGTTAGCGACATCGTTTGCAGACTCGGTGTTGCTGAGAGTCCATATTTTTGTGACGCTCGAGCCCGCAGATTTATATCCGTTTTTCCCCAAAGACAGTATTGTCCGTCCGAAGCTGAACACTCGTGCGTTTGGCAGAACTGCATCTCACCTGTAATCACTTAAACAGCTGCAAAGGACTTTTTCAATGGCTTGCCGCCTCTTGCATTTTATTCACTGAGGCCAAGTAATCAGGAGCGCCACGCGTGCAGCAGACAGCCGTCCTCATGCCGCCACAAGCGTCTGTGATACCTACCGGGCTGCGGATTATTTCTATCAGTGCATACCCGCAAATGAGAGTTCCGGCATCCCTACTAATTAACTTCACCCAACAAACGCGTTCCTTGCCTGTATGTTCGCCACTCTCATAACCTGTGTCGCGCAATACAACTGCTCTCTTGTTTCTCACGTACGGCAACCACGTTGGTGATCAGCGGGGCGGAAGTTGGCCTCGCGTTGGAACTTGGCTTGTAGATTAAATTACCTCTGTTAACACGCCTCGGTGGGTTAAGAATTCCAGCGAAGAACTGTTGAGTTACCCTAACTGTCGTTCAACGTTGTTAGCATAGTGCCGTGAAATTTCTGGAAACCAGGTAGCATTCATGGCCACGGGTGTCGGAAGGGTTTTCCCCAGGGGACACAAAAAGCGGTGAAATTTCATTTTATCCACTGGAAGCTAAGAAAGCAACTCTTTTTGCTGAAAAATTAGTAGGAAACCGTCAAATTTCAAAATCCAGGGGGGAAGCCCCCCCATGCCACCACTTTCCGACGCCCATGTTCATAGCGCATCAGCTGTATTCCCGTTACCGAACGGGTTGATTTCTCAAGTGCAACTGAAACCAATCGTTTTGAAATCTTTGTTCAAATTTGTCTTGTACAACCAAACCCGAAAAAAGTTTGCGCAGGCTACGAAGATCCTCTTTGAAACGGACGAAAAATCCGTTACGACCTTGTCCAGCGACTCGGCGGAGCTCACAAGCGTCCCTCCTCGCAGCCCAATCGTTCGCAAGGTCAACGTTCATTCAGTCAAGAATCACTGGCGAGAGAACATGGATCAAGACACGCGCGTCGTCGACCGCACACTCCTGGCGCGGATCGAAGAGAGGTCAGACGCGCTTGTCTTCATCAGTCGGCAATCAGTGTGGTGGAAGTTTGAGGATAAATCCAGCGCACGTTTCGATATAAAGCTAACGTAAATTTGGCTGCTTTGCCGGACAGATATACTAAAGATTAGGTTAGTGATTGTCTAGCAAAAAAGCATCACGATTGCCTCTTATCTTTTTATGTCAGTTGCCTGACCGGTCAGTTTCTTGTTTGATCGTATCAGTTGTCTGTACAGCTTATTCACCTTGTGCCGACCTACTCAAAGCTGCAGGAAGGTATCAATTTTTCTCTCAAGCTGTGCCCACGTTTTGTTTTTTATTAATGCAGACAAAATTTCGCACCTTCTTCTCTAACGTCGGTCGAGTCGAGCGATTTATCTTTAGAAATCAGCCATGTTGTTTTCCAGACACAATTTCTTAAGGAACCCTCGTCACCTTCGTTTGTCGGAGCCGAGAGCGTCTAGGCTGTTGACAAAACTGCAACCGAAAATGATGGTGTTGAAAGCCGGACGCGAAGTAGTTCAGGAAGAGTAAGCAGTGCTTAACGGTATATAAAGAGGTTTTCTCTCGAGATTCTGCACCACGCCACGTGTTTTTCCAGATAGAAAATCATTTGTACCACACCAACATAGGGCTTGTGCAGTTTTTGACCGGTAAGCCTAAACGCGGATTACAATATTGTGCGTTTCATGACGACTCCTATCCATGGGCGTAACGAAGAGGCAAAGGGGCACAATGCCACGGGCAACAGATCACTGGGAGGGGGCGCCGAAAAGTCCCAACAATATCGCAAGAAACTTTCTTCAATCTTCGATAAAGTACATTCGCTCCCTGAAGGCCTTAGGCTCGAACATGGGGCGCCAAACTTATTTCTTGCCCCAGGTGCCATCTAACCTCGGTTCGCCCCTGTTTCTGTCTTACCCCGCTTTCTTTCTATGCAGTGCTTCCCCTGACGATATTCAGCTTTTCGCCCCTGTCCCCGCCACGGTCAGGTTCACGGAATGGACAGTTGGTCGCGTGTACGAGGTATGGTTGTGCTTGTTCGGACTGGTCAGTTTTCGCTGATAGTCTTAATGCAGGGATGATGAACCGATTTGCTATCACGGGCCGTATTTATTGCAGAACATCGCTGGCTGGCGAAAAGAATTAATTTATCTTAAAATTCTACCTTTATCTTCAAAAGGATAATAAGAAGAGAAACTCTGTCAAAGAGCGAGAGATTCTTTTGACTTACTGCCTGAGTGTTTGCTTGTCGTGGAGTTTCTTTCGGACGTGATGTTGTGTTCTACCTTGGGTAACGGGGGGTACCTTGGGTAACGAATATTCTGGTGCGGCCCTATTAAATGCTCACGCGGGCCTCAATTGACCCGCGGGCTGCAGGTTCCCCACCTCTGATAAAACCACCAGACTGTTCAACAACTGCAGATATACAGTACAACCTTTACCACAGTCGTCTCCTGAAGATGCAACGTTTCAATCAGTTTTATCTGAGTACTTACAGTTTCCACGCGTGTATATTTCCGGCGTTTTTTGCTGTCTTTTTTTGCATCGAACGCCAAGCATTTTCTTGTAAAGCAAATTCTTACGATTTTCGTGCTGTATGAAAAAGGGTATTTTACTTTTAAGACGCTTCTGGAAGTGCGAAACATCAGCACTGTGAGTAGAAAGCTACGCGTGCTTCCTCCAAAGACACCTTTCTTCTCCCTGGGCCTCGGTTAGTCCGTTGATTGAACTGAACTCTTGTTTTAATGGAATTTGTTTGGTGAGCAAATTTCAACCGTACACCGGAAAATGTTCACAGTGACAAAACGTACGCGAATTTGAGCATCAACTGCAGTTGATTTTTTGTGTTTGAAAAATCGTACACTGCAGGTTGAAAAACGAACGCGAGTGACTTTTTAATGGCTCGTTCATGTTATTTGCCTCGTTACCCGAACTCCGGCTTGCGTCTCAAGTTCGATGTCGGTTTCTTTGCAGGAAAATACCCAGGGGAAGATGGCTTTGTTGCTCCTGGCATGAGCGCCCACTACAACATAAGGTTCATGCCCGACTCGCTCGCCGAGTTTGAGGACGAGGTCGAGATCTTGTCGCAAGCTGGCTCTCCGCTCATTGTCAAAATCGAAGCGAAACGAATCCCGCCTGTCTTAACGAGTACGCGTCTGCGTGATTCAGAAGCTGCGTTTTCAATTTATAGCCGCGGTTTCTATGCGCAGTTAAACGGTCCAGTTACGCTGAATTTGTCCTTGCAAAACCTGTAGTCGTTCTTACTTTTCTTTCCAGTTTATCTTCGACCCGCTTTCAGAAACTCACTAGTTTTGCACGTTTCGTATGTTTTAGTTGTTTGAAGATCACTTTTCCGCGCGGCATGCCTCTATCAATGTAAGCGAAAATAAGCGAACCTGCTGTTTAGTTCTGATGAATCCCGTCGAATTTCGTGCGTTTTTGTTCTTTGATTTGAACATGCTGGATGTTTGTCCCTTTCATTAAACGTTGTTTGTTGTTTGAGATAAAAATATTCATATAGGAAATATGTAATTTTTGGAAAAGTTCAAGCAGTTTTTTTTAAAAACTTTTGAGGAAAACCGTAGAACAGTCAAATTTTGAATGGATAGAAAATACTGTTATGATAACAATCTGTTACTAAATGTACCTGCTTTTGATTGTTTTTTTTTTTCTTAGGTTTTACAGGTTGGTAAATTTGGCCCTTCCTTTGCACAAATATTTGCCCTGGCATCGTTTCTCGGCCAATGGGTGTTTGTCCACTTGCGTTATACCCGGCTGCACTTTGTGCCTTATTCTTTGAGTAGTCTGCTTGTACCCCCTGTTTGTTCATTTTCCATGTCTGGCAGCTGAATCGTCTTCTTGTATGACGGGATAGGTAGTCAGTTGATTGATCATTTATTTGCCTCCCCCTTTGGAAATTCCCAGAGGGCGCCCATGGTTGCAATGCCTTGATGTTCCGTTGGTTTTGTCTTGGGCAGTGTCGGACAAAGTTGACTGCGGCTATTGCTTGGTTGGCGGAGTAAACGTCACCGTCCTCACCCTGAAGAACCTCGGCGGCAACGGCAGGTTCTGTATCCTGAAGAAATCCTCGTGGCCGGCCGCTAATTTTAAGGTAAACGCTTCAAAATTGTCTGGAAATTTTGGAAGATCCTCGAATCATCATACGCGCTTTATTCATTGCGCGACTTGAAACAAAATACTGCCCTTGATGCGTCTTGCAAACAGCTACGATTAATGTGCTTGAAGCAGTTGCCAGGAAACGCTGTTGCCAGGGAGCTGTTGCCGATTTGTGACTCGTGCAGACGGTGGTCAATCCGAGCTGCCTGGACCTTGGAGTCTTTCAAATCCGCCCGGCCGTCTTCGAAGTGCTCGCCGGGCAGAGCGCGAACTTGGAGCTGGTCTTTGCGCCGCTCGAAACCGAAAAGTACAGCGAGGAACTAGTGATTGTCTGCGACAACTGCCAAGTCAAGTACTTTACCATAAATGGTGAGAGTCAAGAAAAAACATGCCTGCTCTGTTTTCTGTTGAGAGCGTCACGAGAAAACTTCTCTTATAATCGATAAGCGACTGGATGGTGAGCCTGGCTGATAAAGACCGATCGAGCCGGAGCGCTTTCAAAAACTTCAACATTTAAAATTTAATTCAAGCAGAATCTAAGATCTGGACACGTATTTTTAAAAAATTTTACGCGCATTTGTGAGTTTGTTCTCCGTTTCCGTCAAAGGTATAATTTTTTTGAGTCGTTCAACTTCTTTGATTACGTGTCACCGATACGTATCAGAAACCTTTGTGGATGATATGCTTTAATCCCGTTTTGATGAACTTTTGCTGAAGCAGTCCAAATGCTTCTGACTCGTTAGAGAAGGGTTCTCAAACTTTCTTGGCCATTTACCCCTTTAGCATTTCGACAGAAGAGCATTTACCCCTAAAATTTCTTATGACAAAAAGGTTGAGCAAAATAACAAAAGTCCACTGAATTTTTCATAGAACTTTTAGATTTTTAGAATTATAAAAGTAGACTCCGTTTTTACGTCTCGAAGTTAATTTGTTGCGGCTGTACAATAGATGCACCCCTTCAGACACGCGAATGTACCCATAGGGGTAAATGTACCACAGGTTGGGAACCTATGTTAGACCAATTAAAAGGAAAATGGAAAAACGCGCTCTTTACGCCGGTAAGAATGACTAACTTTGTATTTCCTTAACACAAGTGCGCTTTCTTCCTCGCTTTCTCAGGGGAGGGCCAGACCGCTGCTGTGGAGCTTGTCAGCATTTCCGACGGAGGGGAGGAAGAGCCCGACGTTGGCGAAATAGCCGACCTCACCGCCGACCACTTCATTCGCTTCCCCCCCCTGAACCCGCATTCCTTCTTTCTGAGACAGATGATCGTCCACAACTCCACGTAAGCTATCCGGTCGCGCTTCACCGCGTTCTTTGTTGCGACACCGTGCTCTTTGTTACGTCGTCGCGACAGTGAAGCGACGAATGCTTGTCGGTGATTTGAAAATATTGAAGAAATGCCGCTTACCACATATGAGTTTTGATTTAATTGTTTTTTTTATTTAATAATCAAGGATTTCATTTTTTCGTAGTTGCGCGCTTTCTGCCTTTAACAGTTGCCGGTCAGGGGGCACAAACTTTGCTCGTTTCCCGTAGCAATGTTGAACTGCCGTACTCGTGGCACATCCTGACGCCCAACCTGTCGCCCGCCCTCGAGGTCCTGTCTTCCGAGAAAGACAACAGTTGGGGCAAAATCGACTTCTACCCGGACGAGTCCTCCCCCTTCTACATCGAACCGCGATCCGGAGTGTTGCTTCCGAACGGTATCCACGAGTTTATGACGACGTTCGCTCCTCAGCAAGTAAGGTCTTTCTTAGATCGCTGATTGAAATGTCGTCGTTGTCATGGTGATTGAAAAAGTTGGTGTTTAAACGCAAAGCGGGCGAGGTGCTCAGTGGATGAAAAACCTTCGTCGCGGTGGTTGCACCTGTGTTGCGTTTGTTCATTCACTCGTTTTCGTGCCCGCTTTTCATCTGGGGGGGTCGCGGGGACAGCGGCCCTGGAAGAGCTCGAAAAGATAGTTCTGCTGACTCCACACCAAGACGGGACCAAGCAAGGTCGGAGATGTAGTCACTCCGCCATGTACTTACTCCACCTCCTTTGCTGCGCGCTGCACTATATCATGTCCTGTGGAATAGTCGGAATAAATACGACTTTCCATGTAAAACCTGAACGTGACGAGATCGAGACTTCAAACGAAGGTTTTCTTTATGATTGTGTCACTAAAGTTGAAGTTCTTGCGTTTGTTGCGAAAGCAAAAAACATGCCAAAGAAGATTCGCGCGCGATTTCTTATTGACATCTCATGCTTGCGAGGTTGGAGAATATCGGAACGTGTTCCACTTGGTGCTTAGCAACGTGCCGGAACCGAAGCGTGACGCCGGGAGCGCGAAAAGCAGTGCGGGAAAAGAAGTTTCTTGCGCGAATGCTGCTAGACTGGACCGGAGCGAGAGCCTTGACGAATCGGCACCGAGGGCTTCCCGGTCCAGCTCTGCTGCTCTGAGAGTAAGAGAACGTTTTCATCTCTTGGATTTTCATGTGAAGCAAGTAACAAACTCTTCGGCACTGATTAGAGCACGGATTTTTAACGTGGGGTCCGTGAATGTGATTTAAAGGTTTAACAGGCTTTGTTCTGACATTTATATTACTACTACGATGATTAAGACATATTTTCAATTATTTTTATCGTAACGTTTCTTCTTGAGGGGTCTGTAACCTTCATTAGGATGTACTAGGGGTCCGTGACTAACAGATGTTTAAGAAACGCTGGACTAGAGCATCGAAGAGGATTTTGCAATAGCTCTCGGACGAAATACCTGTTTCTAGTCTTTTATGCGTGCAGTTTTGTTGATTGTGTTTATAATACCTACTGTCACTAACATTAAAAGCTTGAAGTACTTTTCTGCGTTGCAGTCACAAGTTCCTTTAAGCAGTTGATGTATTTTCTGTTGCGGTCTGAGTACATAACTATAAAAATGCATTGCATACCACAAACGGATCTCTGTGACAGCTTGGCATGATATTTGAGTTAAAACATGCATTTCGTTTTAGATTAGAGCGAAACTTGAAAGCTTTGCCAAGTCGTTTCAGAAGCAGTAACGGAAAACATCAATGATTTTTGTTTAAATTGCTGGTTTTGTGTTGTTGTTTGTCTTATGTTAGCTCACTGACCTGATAGTGTTGAGAGTATAGGTGCTGCAAAGCCAAATGTAGTCTCGACTGACGATTAACGAAATCAATCACATTGTTTTTTGCTTTTCTTAATGTTTTCAAAACACTCTCTTTTATAAAGTCACTTTGGTTTGAACTGAGTTTCGAATGTTTTTTAACTTTCGTGCAGCGTCAGATTTCGTAAAAAATATTCACATAAAGGTGTACATTTCGTTTGAAATTGGACAATTCAAATAAATGTCTTTCAGAAGTTTCCGTGGTAGCGATGGTAGTATTTCCTGTCACCAGTCACGTCGCACATGCGTTGTAGTCGAAGATAGTCCTTACCCACCGCTTTTCAGAACACTAGACCTGGTAGAGCGCCGCCCTTTCGGGAAGTCATTGCGTTGGAGGTCGAGGTCAGAGGTCAAAGCGTTCCGTACTCTGTTGTTGTCCACCCGCCGGCGATCGTGATTCCCGGTTCTGTACTTGTGGGCGCGACCATGAAACGGCCACTGCGCATGGCCAACTACAGGTTGGTGTTTGTTTATTTTGAAATCAAGGGGATAGATGGCCGCGATTTGAACCTTGGTACTGCGCTGCAGGCCCGCAACGATGGGGTGGGCAACCGGGCAATTACCCCCTGAAATTTTCAAAAACATGTTTGGTTGTTAGGCACAACAACAAGTTGCCGTCATTTTGCCCGCCCCGCCCCCCCGAAAATATCAGCTGGTTGCGCCCCCTCTGGGATAACTCAGGGTGCTGGAGGAAACTCAGTAGATTGCCTCAAAAATGCAGTGTAGAAGGCATGTGCTTTTTGATGGCGACAGTACGTTTAAAATATCATAGACGCAAAGAGACCATCCCTTCGCGAGCGCACTTTGAGGTCCCGCAGCAAAAACGTTGAAGAAGCAGCGGATATGGCGATGCTGAGATGATTTGCTTTTTTCCTCAAATAAAACATTTTACAGATTTTCCCTTACTTCAGAACGATGCGTGAGTTTGTTGCTGTAACAATATTGCTTGATAGTGATTTCCTTCGCCAGCTCTCCTCACGGGCGTTCGACAATAATGTGGAAAAACGTTGTGCCAATCGGTAGTGACATTTGCAGCTTGATCAAGCTGCACGACGTTTGTGAAGTTTAGCGCAAAACAAACGATTCGTTTGCTGCCTTGTTTTAGCTTTTCATCATTTCACCTGTTAGCATTGCTTGCAGATGTAAGGACTGATTTCCTATTAAAAATTTGCGATTAATTCCTTGCTTGTGGAGATAAAACAGATAAAACCTGTGGAGTATTGAATACAGATATCTGCAAGTTTGAATCATCGCAAAAGAGCCCAGGCGGCTGATTCCTCCAAAGCCTGCAGAAAACCTAGAGCTTTTAATTGTCGTTTGCTGCTTTAGCAGTATTGCGACGTGGCGGTTTTCACGAAACTTACGTTGTCGGTGACGTCAGGCAATTGGTGTTATTTTGTGACAGTTGCTGCCTCGAACAACTTGCTGATTTGCATTTTATGGATTTGTTTTAAAACGTAACAGCATTAACGAACCAAATTGGCTAGTTTTTCAAATATAATTTTCGCGTATGCATTTCAGCATGGCACCCGTAGAGTTTCAGTGGAGCAACGAAGTACTGCCCAACATCGTGCAGGTCGAGCCTTCTATTGGCTTGATCAACCCGGGAGACTTCGCTGAGCTGGAGGTGGAGGTCACGGGTTCGAAACCCGGGCCACTTTCATGCACGCTCAAGTGCAAGATCGAACACCAAGAGGAGCCGCTCCACCTTAGCGTTGAAGCAAACATTGACGGGCCGCACGTTGTCATTGGTTGGTTTTGAAAATTATTTTGCTTATTATTATTGTCTTCACTTTGGCATTGATGCAAGTGCTGCAGCTCAACAAGGCGCATTGTGCGATGTCAGTGAAAGTAAAAGTGATAAGCTTACGTGTGTGGTTTGCTGTTGATTTCTGTTTCCTTTTAGGCGCTTGTCGAAATAGGCAGTTGCATCCATGTTGTGTTCAAGTTGTTGAAGCAGCGGAATTATTTGACTTCTCTTAGTCAGTGGTTTCAAAACTGTGTGTCGATGGCATTGCAAGTGTCAGTGCTGCAGTTCGCGAATCAGTCTATTTGTCTTCACCACTTCAGTTTCGCACGGTTGATGTGGCGTCTTACAACTGTCTTTCCATTCCCACAGTTCGAAAATTAAATAAAAGTAGCGCCAACTGACGCCGACAATCACAAGGCCGCTCAACAGGAGTTTTTGCCATTCATTCAACAGCCAACTTTTAACGTTTCTCCGTCTATGACGTAACAACTACTTTTTCCCTCCAACTCATCAGCTGTTCCCGATTGCTGTTTCACTCCCCATATTTTATTTCAGACAACGTCCAGCTTAACTTCGGCTTGATCAAGCTGGGCACGACGGTCAGCGAGAAACTCTTCATACGTAACACTACCCAGCTGAGCGCCTCGTGGAAGCTGTCGCTGTCTGAGGACAAGTGGGTTTGAATTATTCGTTACGAAGATAGCAGGCTGATGATTATCATCGATCGAAAAATCCACTCTGGTGTGCGCAGCCCTGTATTTTCTTGGTAAAATATAGCGTATCGTGTAATGACCTACTAAATGACCGATACATTTCACTAATTTCAGTCCAACCTAATGGTTCCGATTACAATGCAAAAATATCGACCCAAGAAATAAGGTAAAAATAAATTAATTTTTTTCTGCAGAATTAATTGTACACGGGCTTGTAGATTTCTGAGGTTGATTCGTTCATTGATAGTGTTGACGTGTCTCTCACTCTGTAACACACAAGCACGAGCTGTGAATCTGATTCACGCTATCCTATGCGATGATGAAACAATAGCAAAGACTTATATTGCGCCCTGAAAAAGTTCAATCCCCAAACCAAGTAATAAAAAATTTTTGCTTATTGTCAGAGACCTTTTAGGACAAAAGTACGAACCCGCTAATGTTGTGATCATAAGCTTGTTTGTTGTTCAGCTCCACACAGACTCGTTTAACATCCAAACAAGAACAGACCGGCTTCGGCCGCTGGCTAAACACCAACACCGCAACGCATGTTTCAACCAGCTTAGTGTGCGAACGCTAGCAGTGCGGCAAGCACGCCGCTCAACGAAAAACATTTTTTCGACTTTGAAAATTGAGATGCGGGCAGATATAATGAAATTTGGCAAGGTCACCATTTAGTGGATTGCTCTGCCCTGGACTCATATATCTTAAGCCAGTGATTTTCAACCTTTTCTGAGTTGCGAACCCTTTGGGCGATATTTTGTCTATCGAGTACCCCTTGATCGTAATCATGAGCACAATAATTAGAAATGTTCTTAATATTATTGTATTTTTACATGACATTTTTTTATAAATGCACTTAAAAATTCATGTACCCCTTGTGCACCCCTATTTTTGAGAACCACTGTCTTAAACGTTCTAAAACTTGCATATTTTCTCTGGCGGACTCCGTTTATGCGACTCTCCCATTTCCAGCATTGCAAAAAACGACTGACTACAAATTTGCCATTTTTCTTTTGGTGCTCTTTATTGGCGTTTTTTACCTCAACGCAGCAAACTCACGCTGGTGTCAAACAGAAGCAATAAATGCAAAATGAAAAGAAAAAAGCTGATTCATACGGAGTGCGTTTCCAAGTGTAACTGGTAATTTTTTCATAAGTGCGTAATGCTTTGAACCAAATGATTTGTACTTTTCTGCACTGCAATTCAGTTTTGAATCGCAGACCTGCGTAATTGGAAAACACCACTTCCAGTGGGGGATGTCTTGCCATAGTTAGCAGCTCTTCATCAAACTAAAGCACTCAACTTCTCAGGTCAGATTTGTCCCTGTCGCCTGCAAAGGGGGAACTTGCTCCGCTTGGCCAGCAGGAGGTCACAGTCACATTTCGTCCCTCCACCCCGTGCTCAATGATGACCGCCCTTAATCTGATCGTGGAAGGTGGAAAAAGCTCAAGTGTCGCAGTGAAAGGAGAAGTGCAGCGGCAACAGGTCACTTTGTGAACCTATCGACTGATACGCATCTGCGATCGCGCCAGTTCCTCCTTGCTGCCGATGTTGCGGGGGCGGCGGCATTCTAATAACTTGATCGGGAAGATGTTGAAATTTCTGAGGTGTTGCGATAATCTTGATGTTGATTATTGCTCAAGTGCGCGAAAAAGTGTGCACGAGAATTTCTGAACCAAGCAAAACTTGTGTTTTTTGTAATCAGCGCCAGTTAGTTTCGAATACATCGGGGACGTTTTAACAACCGCGTATTTTCGACGCATTTAAAGCACAAAATGGTTTGACTTTGAAACTTTCGCAGTAACTCTTGCCTTGATTGTTTTTTTAGCAAGTTTAACGCTTTTTTTGTAGAAACAAATCTACATTCCCATAGGTGTAGTTTTTATAATGGCACTGGCGGCGAGCATATTTAATATAGCCATCTCATCAGCTTTTGTGTTCTTTGTTGGACAGAAAGGTGTAGATATAAATTGTGTTGCGGACCAGTCGAGATTGAATCTATAGAAGCAAGGGTCTCCTGGCCTTTGTGGGTCGATCACGTGTTCTTTTGACAGTTGTGCCTGCATCGAACCCACTTCGCCTGAAAACTAATCCTGCCATCTAGTCCACTAATATGGTCAAAAAAACATCTCAGCGAAGGTGCGTTTGTAGCGTACCAACAACACCAGGTAATGGTGCAACGGCATTCACAGAACTTGTCTTTATACACATCCAGTCTCCAACGAAAGCTGGACATGTCGGTGAGCAAACAAACGCTAAAAGCTTCCCCAGCCGCATCGAATGAAAACAGATGCTGTTTTGTTGCTAACTGTTTCAGAAAGTGTCTTCGGAAAAAATGGAAAATCAATAAACGGTTTTACACTGATAGATGCAAAGGATATAGAAATTTATTTCATGCTGTGACTATGTAGCCAAAGCCATCGCGTTGCCTTTGAAAGTGACCTTTTGTTTCCACAAATTGCTGCATCCATGCATACGAACTCCAATCATCGTTTCGACAGGCCTGCTTCGCCGAATGCACGCTTGTGCTGAAAGACACCTTCCTTTCCGTGCCCAAGAAAACGACCGCCACCCTCATCAACCAAACGCTGTTCCCGACCAAGTTCCGCTTCGGCAAACTGGTCGGCGCTCAGGCGAAGGCGTGTGACGTCATCGTGCACCCGGAGAAAGGCTTGCTTGGTCCGAGGGAGGAGCGCGAGATCGAGGTTCGTGGTGTTCTGCAACCTACTGCAACTTACACTCTTGCACATATTTCCCTCCCCTCGTTTTTAAATGAAATAGTAGAAAGCAAACAGCGGAAAACAGTGAATGGAAAAGTAGCTCGTGTCAGAAACGGGAGCGCTGACGTCCTCTGGCTATTCCGGCATCTGTTGTTTTTGCCGTTTACACGAATTCGAATGTCACATTGTTATAAATGTTATAAATCAGATAAATCAGACATCGGCCTTGTTATAAATCAGACATCGGCCGCTCGAACGCGGATACTGATCCTAACTGCTGCAAGTTGACCTTTCAGATTAAACAGGAAACAATCTTATTTTAGGAAAGTTTTAAAACTTTTCACTTATTGGAAGACTAAAGCTACACTGAATGAGCGAAAAAACCTGCACTTTCTGTTTCTCTTCCAACTGGCAGCCTGCAGTTCGTTTTGTGATCAGCTTGACAACATGCGCGAGCAGTTATCAACAGCAATCGCTCAATCCGATTCGGATCAGGAGAGTTTATTTGGGCGGGAGGGACCTACTTTTGCAGTTCGGAACTTGCTGAAGTAACTTTCAAAATCGGCAATTCAGTTTCTACTATGGAACATGAAAGACCGCTGACCCCTGAGACAGAACATCGTCGAACCGAGAAATTAACTGCTATTAAGCTGCTGTCTGCCGCAGTTAAGACCTGTTGAAAACCTCAACAATATATTACTCTCTTTGCAGGTAACTTTTACTGGTCACGTGACGGGGGAAATCAACACCGCTTTTCTTCCTTGCCAAATCAAAGGCGCAGAGCGTCCGATCATCCTCAGCGTATTTGCCATCGTCCAGAGCCTCGCGGTCGACTTCGTGACCCCCGGAACTGAGGGGTACTTTACTTCTTTACCGCTTCCAGAAACGGTTTACGAATCGGCAGTCATCGGTTTTCGGATTGTGTTAATTGTCGATTTCTCTCGCAATCAGCCGCGCTCGGCTGTTTCTCAAATTTGGAAAATAATTTTTGTGCTTTTTTTCGAATTTTCGCGAGTATATAAGCTTCACGACTTTGCAGAAGCGAACTCAAGATCGAGTTCGGCGGATCCATCGACGTCGGGTCCACCGCGACGTCGAAACTCGTCATCACAAACCTAAGCGCGATCAGAGCGCCGTGGACGGCGCAAGTCGAAAGTTTCACAGTAAGCCGCCTGCCTGGTTGTATTGGAACGCTGCTGTTCAAGACAGAAACTTCGCTGCAAGTTCTTGTTTATTATTCACAAAACTTTTCTGAAAGATGAAAAGCATGGAAGCTTTGTGACACTTTTCAAAGCGTTGCGTTTGAAGACATTATGCCAATGAGAATGTCATAGTGGGCATTGTGCCGGTGTTTGTGACGAACAAATGTGCAAGTTCTTGTTGTGTTTGTCGTCGTCACGTGTTGAAGTGACGTTTACTTCCACGTAAGCGGGCCGTGTCCGAAGATCACGTGAGAACAGAACGTGAAAGCAACGGGCTTGAAAAAGAAAAGGAAACGAGTAAAGCAGGGACGCAACATTTTCAATGAATGTTAGTGGTGCGCAGAAATTTTTAGTAGCGCACGCATATAAGCTTCGCCATACAGCATTCGTATGCATAAAGTATAAAATGTTTAAAAAAAACGTTCGCGCACTCAATCTTTTGTCCCCGTGGGGTAAAGACCTCGCTATACACCTGCATGAAACGCGCAGACTTTTTCAATGGACGGCCACAAGCCGATGTTTGCTGCAAACTTTTGTCTTTTTCTTCAAACAAGCGAGCTCGAGAAACACAAAACGAAAAATCAGAAACTTAATTTTTAATGAGAAAATAATAATAAACCGGTCGAACGTAAAGCGTATCTTCACAACCGTTCGGGCGAAGTTTTCCTGCACGAAAATGATTTTTGATTGAAAAAAATTTGCATACTGTACATCTGATATTTTTTCGTCGGCACTACGTATTGCATTTGATTGTCTGATGAAGGTTCTCGGTGGATGCTTTAAAGAATGTTCGCTTGTATCGCAGGCCCACGTCCCTGCGCCCCGTCAACCAGCTCTCGACTTCAAAAGTTACAGGACTCGCAGGGCCATGTTGGGCCGCACTCCCAACCTCGCTGATCCTTTGGCCAAGACGGCCAATCAAGCCTTGTTAGGTAAGCAAAAGCCGCGTGGCTGAGGGAAGGGGCAGCTGCTGCTTGGTTCAATCGGGGGCATCCGAGAGCAACGAAGTAAGATTGCCTCGACCGGAAACAGAGCCCCTCCCCACGAAATTGTTTCGTGTGCGCCTCTTTTCTAATTAACAAACCGATACACGAGGCCTGCGCTCTTTCCTGAACGCGTTCACCGAATAAAGCGTCTGGTGCGGTTTTGGAATGTTTCGTTTCGAGCGAAATAACGGTTTAGCGCGAACTGATTGGCTGCATGAAAAGGTCACGAACGCATTGGCAATAACGGCCCGAAGTGTGCGGTTTTTTTTTCGTTTGCCTGTTGCACTTAGCTCAAACGACCCACTTGCATTTTATCGGTTTCGCAAGTGTTTGACCGCGTGTCGAGCTTCCATCTGTTGTGGTGGTTGCGACGTGGTCTGTCTGACCCATCGTTCCACAAAGCAAGGTTCGACTCCGCTCACATCATCAATGTATTGCGATTCGGAGTCGCTCTTTGTCTTTCGCCAACACCGATGCAAGCTTGGGACCATCTGAGCAATTTGACGTGCAGTAAAGACCCTGTGTTGAATCTGATCTTGCGTGTTTTGCTTTTTTCTGGACTCTTTCAAGTCTGAGCGGGTAAGGCAGCCGTGGGCTATGTACTGACCGTAGACAATGCTTCGAAAATAACGTTGACGCCGTGTACGACTGTACAGAGCACGCCAGGCTGATGCTGAAGGACAAACAGGGGGCAGCGTTCGTGGTCGAACCGGCCCGCGGCACCCTCGGGCCTTATCAGTCGCAGGAAATCAGCGTCACCGTCTACTGCGATATGTGGGGCGAGTACAAGGATGTCCTCTCTTGTCAAGTTGAAGGTTGGCGAAACGTTGCTTTTACGCTTTTCGCGACACGACAGCGCTGTGCGTTGTTTCGGCCCAGCTTTCTGCTGCTCGTAGCTGCAAAAATTGACATGTCTTTATATAGGTGAATGCTGCAGGGCGTTCTAGTTGGAAATTTTCGTTTTTCAGATCCTGTTTCGCGTGTAAAGAAGGCAGATTGTTAAATGTCCACGGTTTCAGCATGCACGCCAGTCAACTTAAACGTTTTGGGGTGGAAATTTTTTCGGGGTTGAGTGGTTTTCGCTTCACTGCATCGCCCTCTTTTCAAGGTCTGGAGCTGAAGCGGATTCCCGTTGAGCTGACGGTCGTCGGGTGCCCGCTGGCATTTCAACTGGCCCGGCGCCGCGACACCCCCACCACAGCACGGTTCGGCACGCATCTCGAGGGAGGTCCGAGCGTCAGTCGCATCTTGAGAATCAACAACTCGAGTTCCTTTGGTTCGTTGTTTTTTGTTTGTTTTCTTATATTCTTGTAGATTTGAAAAGCAAAAACTTCGGACCGTTGACCGAAAATGCTGCAAAACAACAAGACGCGAAATTTCTCGTGTTTCCTCATAGGTGGTTGCGGTCGACTTTATCGCCCTAAACCAGTGGTTCCCAACCTTTTCAGTGTCGTGGACCCCTTTGACGATTTGGCAGAAAGCTGTGGACCCCCTTAACAAAACCAGTCAAAACCCTTCAAGAACTTGTGGCTTAAATTGTTAAGACCAATCTTTAACTTAATATTAGAAATACTTAGAATTACCGTTCAAAGCTGATGCTTTCAGTTATTGGATTTTTATGCGCTCTGTCGAGCAGTCCTCTGCATACGTTTCATATTTATCAAGTTAAAGGGGGTAAATGGCCTATTTGGCCTTGCTTTTTTGACGAGTAACAAAAACATTTTCCAATTTGGTCTTGGGTAACTGTCGTGAAACAAAAGGAATATATGCCTATCTTGGCCATGGATACCTGCCGAGTAACAAAGCAACATTTAAACTTTTTTGTGAGCTAAATCATATGGACATTTTTGCCATAAGGACCCTATATGGCTAAAAAGCGCAAACATTGAAAATGACAGGTCAAAACAAGTCGGCAAATCTGAATGGGAAAATAATAATAATAATTCATGCATTTATAAAGCGCCGAAATCCGACATATCGCTCTAAGGCGCTGAACAATGACGTTGCGGAAGTGACATGCAAAGCGAATTAAAAAATACGTTAAAATACACTAAGAACATACTGAACGACAATTTT
>JGI24158J21664_10001451_pt1 | contig 26755 bp, 15 predicted proteins | sample Ectturendosymbi3_FD_21664 | JGI IMG/M metagenome (IMG submission 21664) | reverse complement strand
TAAGCCGTAACCGGATTCTGTGTGAAGCCGCCTTTAGTTAGGACTCATAACTTATGAGTGCAATGCAAAAGATAATTCAATGGACATCCGGAGTCGGATAAAAAAAACAACTACGACTCCTAGTGTTCTTAGGAATCCGACTCTATTCAAAATCCTCCGACTCCGCAACCCTCCTTTTGACTCAACAGTTAATTATACCTGTTTTTTGAGTAAACCCCTTGATCTTTGTTCTGGACTCGAACACAAACAGGGACGCCGGACCAGTGGTGGGACAGGAGTAGGCGTGTAACCAGCTTGGGACACCAGGAGGAGCTAAGAGTTTTCTGAAGGGGAGCCCAAATTTTTAAACTATGTCCAACACATTTTTCCAGGGGTCTTCCCTGTGACCCCTAGTTGCGGGCCTTGCAGGAGGGACAGTAAAAGAGTTGAGGGCAATGATAACTTTAAAAAAACAAAAATCGTTACCACTATGCTTGTTTCTGTTTAGCAACAATGCTGACCTCAAAAATACTAACAGAAATTATGGGAAAACTTTCTGAAATTTCTGGGTATACGGGAAAAGCTGCAATAAATATGAAAAAGCACCTCCGCCCCCACTTCCACCCTTGTGAGAGGGAGGCAGGGCAATGCCCACGTCATGCCTCGCTCTCCGGTGTCACTCAGGCCTGTAACCAGTTTTAAGGTTTAGTGGGAAAGATACATTTTTAGGGGGGAAATATTTTTTTAATTGTATGTTTAAAATAATTTTTTCTGGGAACAACAAAATTTGGGAGCACTGCTCCCTTCCCCCCGTGGCTACGGATTTGGTGTCCCTGTTGACAAAACGTTCAGGTTATTTCATATCCATAAATACTATGTAAACCACGCACGCCAGAAGCTGCTGGGTGACAACCCATTGCTTAAAACTTATCTGGTGAAGATAAAATTTGAAATGATACAGCTTTCTGCAAAACGAGTTGGTGGTTCGTCCTATGTATCATATGCGACGCCTACGGCCGCTTGGAAAGCGCGTAATTGCAAGTAATCAACTGTTATCATTACTTCCACTACATTCAATCCACCACAAAGAGAAAGCGGCACGTGAAATAGTTGGCACGTCACAAACCAAACACTTTCACTGTTTAATGCTATTCAAAGTCACAATTCTTTGCCCAAATCTATCAGGAGGCCTCCCGGACCTTCGGAGAAAAGGAACGTGTGGCGGTGGTTCCTCGCTTGGAGGTCTGCTACATGCTCTAGTTGACCTGTGGCAATTTCCGCTTTTCGGCGATCTCGCGTTGCAGTTTGTCTCGGCGCTCTCCGGTTCGGGTGCTGGAACAGAAGGCGTGCCTAGTTCTGCCCCAATATCATGTCACGGGGCCAGATCAGACGTAGACACGGTATCTTCACATCCGTTGGGGTGCCTTATGTACGCATACCTTACCCATATCCACTAATCCTTTTTAACACCTTCGGTGAAGATGCAGGTTGTAACGTCAGCAATGGATGTAACGAGATGGGTCAGGCTATAACTCTCCACACGAAACTAGATAACCGAGTAAACCTAAGCATTTCACACCAATCTTCGATTCGTTTAAGTAGGATAAATTGTGACAAACCAGGAGGTATACCTAGCCTACACTGTTCTGTTTATTAACTTTACCAGATTAAAATAACGGCATTGTCTGAAAACCAGTGAAGAAATTATACTCATAGAAACACAAATAGCACCACAGCTCTCAACACTCCAACTCACAAATCCACGGCGAAATTGCAGCTGGCAAGTAAGCACGGATTGATCCAATGTACCACATGCGACGCCTCAGGCGGCGTGGAAAGCTCGTAATCACATATTATCAACTGTTATCACTACCTCCACCACAGTTGCGATGCAGCTTCTGCCTTCACGAAGGTAGAAATTCACTTCACTGGTGATCAACACGAACGATGTGCTTCGTTAGATTTATTGTACAGAAACAAACGAAAATGTGAGCAACCACTTCAGTAGATCCCAATAAATGTAGCGAGCAACGCTTGTGGCTCAAGAAAAATTGCGGCGGCAAGACAATGACTAAGAATGGCGAGGAATCCGTGAAGGAATCCATCGTTGCTTTGATGATGAGCACAAATGTAGGTACCAACAGCGCAGAACTGAACGGTCAAGTCAGCGCATCGCAAAAATGTAAGAAGGCAGCGTATGAAGATCGAAGGTGCAATGTTAAACGTGCGACAAGAACATGTGGATCACGCCTCAAGCGTTGCATGTCCGGACACCAAGCGTGGCAGTGTCAAAAACATTCAAGTAAAAAAGAGTGAGTCATTTGGTTCGTCATCACTCACAAGACAGAAACTGTTTTTATCGGGCGCTTTTTTCCACGAGGTTCTCGTTGAGGCGATGAGGACGCAAAACGAATGTAATAGTATAACGCAAAAGGCAAGCTCGTTTGTAAAGGCATTCTTAACCTTTGTTTAAAAGTACTGCGACAAGACGCGTTTGCTAACGTCGCAGTCGAGTTCCTACACAAGCGCTTGAAAATCGATTCATCAGTTGCTTAGAGCGACAGTGGCATATCAGGTATTTGTCAGGATTCTGCAGTACAGAATCAAAATTTTTAATTTCGAAAGCGAGAAGTTTTCAATCCATACCCAGTGGGGGCACACGTATGTAGTTCCATAAACGGTTGAGGTGCTTTTCGGGTAATTGCAAAACAACCTGGTCGTTTTTCGACCACAAACAATAGATCCTTTGCCAAAAATTAATAAGCCATGGATAGTTTTTACCGAAATTGCAAAACGCCAAGCACAGTTTTGTGTACTGCATTAAAGGAATCCTGAAAATGTCAGCCATACTTTTACCTCAAGGGCAAAACTGAGACGGTCAGTCTGCCTGGAACACCAGGATTCGCAACCTCGATAATGCTGTTGATTACACGATTGTGGTGTTGAAGAGCTACGACTGCGTCGAAAAAACGTTTTACGTCGAACGTAACAGGTCCACATATTTATTTTTAGATGTGTAAGTTAACAAACAAAACGCACAAAGCTCGGGTAGTTACGTGAACACACGAGTTAAACAAACGCGGTGCGGAAAATTGCAAAATACAAAACGAAGGGCACATTTCTTGTGATCAAAAAGGGAAATGGTGTTTGCTAAAGTAAAGTTCGGTGTTAAAAAGCGAAAACTTTGACAAGACAAGGCAAACGATACTTCGCACAATGTTAAACTGTGATGATGTTCAATCGCTCAATATCAACGCGTCACGATTTGAGGAAAAGACGTTTAGTACAAGAAGCCAGCATTATACTCAGCATAAAGTCAACGAACAAACAATGACGAAATGAATTTGAATGCAATGCAGAACTACACAATCACTTCTTTAAAAGTATCTATGAATACCGGCGGTCGAGAAGTGAGAGCAGCATCGTTGCAACATGTGTTGTACTGCTCGTCAAAGAGGCTGTTGGCCGCGCTTGACGCAAGGTGATAGGATACAGGGCGTCGTTTCTCACCGGTTGCTTTCTCGTGCTTGGTACGCAACAAAACCTCGTGTTTGGCAGGAGTGAATCCAGGAGCGCCCCTTGCAGTTGGTTCCATCGAAAGACGTTTGTCTCCCGGTGTGCCTTTTCCTTGTTCCCGTCGCTGGTCGGAGCCTCGGCTGTCAGAGAGTTTTCGGTGTTGAGCAGCGATGGTTTTGTGGCAGGCGTCGCTCATCTGCCGCATGTGCACATACGCCGCAGTCTCGTCCGCACGCGCACGACACGATACGTGCTCACGTGACGCCGAAGTTGGCAAGTAAGGTCCCCGCTCTTTGCCGTCGTGCTCGCCTGGCAAAGCCGGATTTCTGGCGCTGCTGAGGTCGTCGACGCTGGCGTTTGCTCTCGGCGCTGCACCGAAATGCGGGCCAGAAGAAAGCAGGGTTGCTTGCTTTCTTACGTCACCGTCCTGTGCCGATGTACGGCGACAATGACGCTGATGCTGCTTGCGGGAAGATCGCTTTGCCTTCGTTTGTGTCGTCGTCACACTGCCAGTCCGTAGTGATGAGTCGGCACTTCCGCTTCTGAGCATGCTCCCAGATTTATCGCTGTGCTTGCCACGATGGTGGTGACGATGGTGATGCGAGGAACTGCCTCCCCGCTTCTGGGAGGAAGCGCTCTGACTAGCTGTAGATCGGTTGCAATCGAAGTCGATTGATTTTGATCTGCAAATAAATGCATGTCCGCTGCAGCACTTAATTTACGCCATCCGTTGAATAGCCTTCTCCATTTCGAAAAACGATTATTTCAGTTTCTCGTAATGATTTTCGAAAATGGCAATTTTCATATCTTCCAAACAATAAGCACCTAAAGCAACTATAAATCAAAGCTCTTTATGCACGGAGGACATAAAGTAGGTCATTCAACGGGTACTTCAATCCGATGCACACGTGTGTGTTGCAGAACCGTCGCCAGGAAGTCTTCAATAGGGGGGCTTTACGTTTGTGCAGGGGGGCTTGACATTATAAAATTTGATAAAAGCTTCACTGACGTGCAGTGTTTCATATTTGAGTTTTGGGGGGCTTAGCCTACCAAAGGCCCCCGGGGCGACGGGACTGGTGCGTTGTACGCACATATCATGGATGACAGCAAGTCTGCAAATCTCCTCGAATGAATTTGTGATTGAATATCAAAACGTTACGAAACCGAGACGAATATTAAGTATCAACTAATAACCAGGGTCTTTTAATAAACTCATTTGACAAAAACTTGTTTATTCAGTAGCACCACTTGCTCACCAGTAACTGCACCCTTGCCTTTCAAGTATCTAGGCATTAACATGAGTAATTATAAGCACATCAACACTTACTGCGGCAGGTGGTTCCTATGCACAACTCACCCCAGGAACATTCTTAAAAAGGGTTTCGAAAAGAAAATGTTCACATGCATAGATGCCAGGCCATCTTTATTAAGCTTAGTGTGCACTTACTGTTGAAAAACTCACCTGTGCAACAATTGAATGGTGTGGGTGTCATCGTAGTATGTCTTCCAATCTTTACCCAGGACCCAGTCACCAGGATGAGAACTTCTTGCTCCGACAGGTTTACACGTCGTCGCCGCTGCGTGGTCCACGACATCATGAGATGAAGAACTGGCTAAAACAGTTTTGTCGGGCGAGTAATCGCTTTGGTCACTCACAGGAACCGTAGGTTGTTGGTTGTCAGCGTTCAGTGCAGTTGCGGTTGGTTCGTTCGATACAGTGCCTGCCAACCGCGCAGTTTTCTGCGTCAAGGTGCTTGATTTAAGAAGAACAAGATGGCTGCCGTTCGAGTTGCTGTTAATGTTATAGTTGCATTCGTGAGGCGACTGGGTGGCATCAACTTCATGATAGCTTGGCGAGCTGGACGTTACCTCCTCCGTGGAACCAGCATCCATGTTGACTAGAGGCAAGTTTTGTTCTTGTTCTGGGGGTGAAATACAGTGGTGCACGAGAGCTTTTACTGTTTGCTCGCTTTTGGCCGATTCTGATGACGAGGATTCTGTAAGCAAAAAAAGGAGGCAGTTTCAATTTCCAGCCAACAAATAACATGTTTATTACATGAAAAAGACTGCAAGTTGCAGTCAGTTCACAACAATTGTAGCATCAGAGTGTGGGTGCAAAAGACTTTGATCAAACCAATTCGGGTGCGGCCATACAACGAAGAGCGTTTGCTGCTCACAGTACTTTGTTGTATTGATGTCAGCAAAGCTATATAGAGCACATCCATCACCAGCAAAAAATCAATGCTAGCTCACCGGGCGCGGTTTCTTTCGATATTTTCCTTTGACGCGGTTCGGCAAGATCCGAGACACTCAAATTCTTGGGTTGGGGCGACTGCAAGTGTTCCTGTGTGACGTTGATCACTCCGCCGCAAGGCGGCCCATCGCGCTCTATCGGATCAAAATCGTCGATGAAGGCGTTATCTGCACAAGTTCGCAAGAATTATAAAAACAATGTGACACATTTATAAAAAACATGAAACTTAATGGAGTTGCAGTTGTAGATAGCTAATAGTAGTTGCCTAGCAGCATAAAAGTTAGAACATTGCCATGGATAAGTCTAAGAAAATGCAAAAGCCTGTTGAAATTCTTTAAACTGTACCGTCTTCTTCTTCTTCTTCAGTTCTCTGCTTCGAATCGCTCTCAATTCCAGACGTGTGGGAACTTCCGTGACTTGTACTCGAGTTGTACGATTTGAAAAATTTGTCGTTCGTTTCTGCAACAAACGGAAAATTGTTACAAAACGAAATACAAGCAAAAAATAAAAAAACTAGCAAAGCAGTCGGCATTGCTCCAGGAAATTTTAGACTGAATTATGAACCAATAGAAATAAAATTCAAAATCACTTCATAATTTAACTCCCGATAACATTTTCCGCAGTGAAAATCGGAAAAAAAATCTCCTGTACTTTCGTTAAATACATGAGAATCGAAAACCAACCTTTTTTGACATTTTGCGATATTGCGCTTCTGTTCGTGTCATCACCAATCAGACGTTCTGTCAGTTGTTGGCGCTCCTCCAGATTTTGTCCGCTTATATACGACTCACGATAGTGGCGCCTCCCTGAACAAAGATCAGTTACTGAAACAGTGGTTTTCATTCTTTTACCAGGATTTTTTCAAAGCATTTCGAGTATCACTTGGAATTTTCACAACTTCACTTCTTACATGTTAACAAGGAATGAATAATAGCTTTTCTACCTCACTTGTAGAAAAGTACAAGCAACATAAGCATTGGGTATTACACCAATTGAGACAATAATGTTTGAGATAACCGACGAAAAATGTTTTTTCTACTTTCTTCAAAATCATGTTTCTTGCAACAGTTTGTTACTAATTCGAGTTGCTTGCAACATATACCACTGAATTCTCGCCGGTAGTGCAGCTATTGCTTGCATCAACGTCAACAACTGTAAGGTTGCTGTTTGAAAATGAAGAATTGTTGAAACTTGACCATGTTTTACACACTTATATTTTATAATCGCTGCCATTCTTATTCTTTTGACTCCCAACCTCGCCGAACTCGACCCAACTCAATAAGAACGCACAACGGCAAACACAGCGGGAACGCTTCAACGGTAGCCCTGCAGCAGCAGAACATCCGCCGCGACATTTTAGATTCAATAAACGAAGTGAACGATGCTTGGAATGCGTAAAAGCATCGACCGCACTGCTGCTTGCAACCGTTACGTGGACAGGCATGAATGCGTTTCGGCGCACAAGCGCGATGGTTGTGACGACAACAAATGCCGAGTGGAGACTCTTTCGCGCAAAAATTTCGGACAAAGACAAGCTGACAGCACGCTGCTGGATCTTTAGCGCGACTGTGCCGCGGTGCTCGCGCAACAATCCAACCCCGAGGCTAAGTTCAATCGAAAAAGTGATAAGTTGGTCAAGCGTGCGAAGTGCCTCGTTCAAAGGACATCCTTTTTTTGACCTCACTTTGGATTGGGATTTCTTCAAGTCTCACGGCTCAGCTGGTCGGCGTTTAATTAAAATCCGCAATGAACAAGTAGTTTGCAAGTGAAACAACCTGGTCAAAAGACAGGTGAACACAACTATCCAGCCACACGCATGTGAGCGCATCGGTCGCCATAGCGCTGGGAATACTTGGTGAGTAATGCGTCCAGCGCAAACATAAAAAAGTTATCAGCAAACACATGTAACAACGATCTCTGAAGGTTTCGTTTCAGTACCAGGGAGTTACTTAGCAATCTTATCTGGTGCTGTGGTTAATCTGTCAACAGTTTTATCAGCCATTTAGCTTATTTCAAGAGTCAGAGTTTAGTATTCCATCGTCACATCTACGGCAGATATTACCTCCCTCACACTGTGAGAGCGCTTATGGAATGACAATATCACAAACACTCTCTCATCTATTACAGAAAGAGAAAATTTTAAAGTGTAAACAAACGCGCGTCACCATGATTACTTTTGTGACCAAGAGTTCTTGAGCATGCCTGTCTGCGATGACAATCAAGTGCCTCCACACTGCGTGATTTCCTGTGTATTGACAATCACGACATTTAACGAGGAAGACTACGTCGTCGAGTTTCAAACTCATCCGTTTCGCGCTTGAAACAAAGTCGCAGTGTTTAATCCGTTTACCCAGAATCAGCGCATCGTAAAAGTTGCGAGTTTTCTCAAAGTCGCACAACAAACCAGAAAAATCTACCGTGGGTAGGTGGTGGAACCGTGGGGTCGCATGAGCCTAGCCCCCCGCACTTTTTTCTGGGGAGACCTGGTCCCCACTTTTAAATTTCGAATTTTGCCTAAACACGTTCAAGTAACACAATTAGCAAGAACAACTAGTTACATTTCTGTTCTCAAGTCAGTGTAGCGTAGATAGATAGGGTGTAGTGTAGATAGGGGTCGTTGAGGGCTAATAAAACATTACATAAAATTGCTTAAACATGCTAACAAAAGTTAATGACGTCATATTCCAATGTTTGTGACGTCACAGTTGCCGATTCAAACCACAAAAATTGTTGTTCTATAGACTTGAAAGGTTCCGCCACCCATGGCGGTCAGTGTGTTTCTTGGTGTTACAATAGTCAAGTGACTATTTTTGAGTATAAAATCACATTGCAGACGCTTTAGAATTGTCTTACGTTAGTTATGAACTTAACGAAAACAATGAAACCGACGTTACAGTCCACACGCCCGTCAAGTTCTATTGCTCAAAATTAACGTCACTGAACAGGTTACAACAGACCAGACAAAACGTAATATCGAAGTCCTTCCAGTTTGTCATCAGCAATGTGTCCCACAACAGCATAAAAAAGAAAGTCAAGACAATGTGCCATAGCATGATAAATATGCTCACACCAAGTGAGTGCATTTGCGGCGACAGGACACCCACACGAAAGAAATCGCTTCGAATATGGTTGAAGTTGAGCAAAGCGTAGAAACAGCTTAAAACAAAGTTCCGCCTAAAACCCGAATGCAATATTCACTGACCGTGTCTAACGTCCACCTTTCGCATGTGCTGAACGAACGGCGTCAAACTCATGTACAGCGAATGCGTCTCCCGCAGCAACCGAAGCAGGTATTTGGACCTGGTTTGACTTCCAGTGTAGTACGTCAAGCGCCGGCTGGAAGGCTGGTCTTCGGGATGGATCTCGAAACGCCGAGCCTGAAATGAAAACTTGCTTCAAAGCAAAAATTGCTGATTCAGAAAACATGAGGTGGACGTTTTTCCTCTTGAAAGGGCAAAAATACCAGAGACACATTGGACTAAATAATGTAAGCCAGACGCATATTTGGAATGTGCGGATGATGACCAGGCAAATTCTTATGTTGAGCACAATGCACTTGTCTCAGGCATTCGTTTTGATCACACTTGCTCTTACGATAATCTTTTTAAAAGCGCAAAGCAATTTAAAAATCGGTTTGCATCAACTTCAAAATAAGATTTCAGCAAACTGGTATCTCATCAACAGTATGCTGGTAGCGCGTTGAACCGAAAATGAACAGATGACAAGTTAACGTGAGGAATTCCTCTGGTCAGAACTGTAACCATCTTCTGCACAATCGGCGAAAATCAAAGCAGCTCCTATTCTGAACGACGAAGGCACAAGGCAATTGATTGGATGAGCAGACCAGACGTGCACAAGACAACTCAAACCGCTTAGTCACGTTTCGATGAAACCGGAGGCAGTTGATCGAGGTAAAGTTGATCGAACACTCTTCTACGATCAAAGTTCCAAGATATTTTTAAGCACGCTTGCTTTGTGTGTGAAAAAACCGAAGGTGATTTTTTGCACAAATCGCGACATCTGTAGTTAATTAGTGAATTTCACTGAACGAATGTCTGGATACAAACACAACGATGACCATCGCAACTCCTGGGTCTGGAAGTATATCTGAGCTCAGAATTTTCATCGACAACAAGCAGCTTTCGAACCTTCATTACTAAGGCCCTAATTACTTTTCGACCCTTTATCATACTAAGGTCAGTAAAATTCAAAATTTCTTGCAGCGCAGTTATTTTATTAAAGCTACTAAAATAGATATTGACTGTTTTTGCAAGCTTAGTTGCAATTCTGACATAATACTGGATTTTTTGCGACTTTTGACGTAATATTGTTGTTTTGCCCACTACTGGACGATTGATGTACGCTAGGCGTGGTAGTACTTGATGTTGAAGTATAACAATGCAAAACCTTCTCAGTGACTTCAGCGGATATATTGACACTTGCTATTTCTCTTGTGCGTTTGGATTGATTTTCGTCTAGGGTTTGTTACCTCTAGTTTCGTTGAGTCTTTCACACTTTTGATATTTGTTTCATTTTAACGGAAAAAAGATCTTTAACCTACCGGTTTGATTTGTAATACTGTATATGCTTTGCATTCTGCATTTCAATAGCAAACGCAGAAAATTGACTGGTCAAAAACTGGTTTTTGACCTAACGGAACATGACAGAAACGCGTAAAGAACCTTATTTTTCCAACATGAAAATGTTACTGTACTTTGAAGAAAACCGGATATGGTCAATCACATGTCAGGTAAAGAGAAATGAATTTTTAATAAAGTCTTCATAGCTGACTGAAAACGCGAAATCCTCGCACACCGTTAAGACACGCTTCGTTGCTTTCCAAAGGAAAAACTTACGCGCTTACATGACACGCTACTGCGCATTTTCCACCACACCAAAGGTGAACAAGTGGATAATACCAGTTGAAGCCTGGGCAACACGAAAGCTTTCTTGTCTGCTTCTGGCCAATTAGGCTTTACAAACATTGCTGGTTGTTGTTTGCGTGCCGAGACCTGTAGCGGATTTATTGTGTGCCACGCACAGCGAAGTCACCCTCAAAACAATGCCATGGCAGTTGTTCAAATTTGAAGTTAGTATCAAGCATGTCGCTGAATCCCGCAAATCCAGTCTCGAACATCAAACAGTAGTTACGCAAATACATTAAGAACAAGTTGTTGCAATTTGAAAAAAAACGAGATGTACACATGGCGTGAAGTTCAACTTATCAAGCCCGCTTGTTGTACACAAACCCTCAGCTAATGCAAAAATATCCTCCCACGCGTTATCTTGCGGCAAACCTACAAGCTATCACGAAGGCTGCAAGCAACAAACACCAACAACACTAAATATATTTACCGCGAAGTAAAGGCGACCGACTTTCGCCCATGGAAACTCGAAATCCAACAAGTGCGTACCATCCTTCGTCACGTGGTGGATTCGAAGACCTTGGTGAAATATTCCCAGAACAACGGAAGGATCTGACTCTTTCTTGGTCTGCAACACGCAACAAAAATATGAGCTCCAAGCAGCAGTGGAAGAAAACGCACACATGATAAAATGCATTGCAAAAATATAAATCCTGATGCAGTTTGGTTTCTCAAGACAGCCTGTGTGCTTCTCCCAAAAATAGCTTTCTCATAATAATGAAAACAGACAAACAAGAATTAACATTTGTAAAAATCAAATAAACGCATAGAAAAGCTCGGTAAGTTGCAAACAAATACTTGCTTACCAAACACTACACCAAATAGTAGTGGCCTACAAACATTGCATCACCCAAAGCAAGAAACTATCTGAGAGATTCAGGTTTCCTTCCCTAGAAGGTCCACTTGTAAGTACCTTATACGCGACAGATGGCAACAAAAGGAAACTGATACGTCTAACATAAAATATACTGTTTGTATGTTGGCAAGCTTGCCACCGCATTTAACGGCTAGAGCAGAGCATTGCGGAAAGTTGTGCATCATGAAGGCAACAACAAAAACACAAAAACTTCGCAATGTAGCGCATCAGATGGCGCAGCAAAAAACTGCTACATGTTTTCAGCGGATGGTCGTGCGTCAGAGTTTTTATTGTCGTTGAAGTGTCCGGTTACTTTGGAGCGGACCTTTTTTGAAATAACGTCCGTTGAGAAAGAAACACGGCGCGACGTGGAACAATGGCACATTGCCAAGATCTTTCGCTTTGAAGTGGAGCAAATGCAAACCCGAGGAGCATCAGCTAATAAACGAATGTGCGTCAATCGCCCATGCGATGCAAAAGCAAATTGAAATCTGCTACAACCAACATTCGTTCAACTCGAGTTGGTGATGTCTTTCCAAGCTAAATACCAACATGTTGGATATTTCATACTGGAAAAAATCTCATACTTCAAAAGATTTAGCAAAAAACACCAAGTAACTTTTTCATAATTAAGCAGTTTCTTGACGAGCAGCTTTCACATCATTGCTCATCTTGAAAAATATTTCCCATCTGAAATATCTCATAAAGACAAAACACGCAAAATTTGAGTGGATTCAAGTGGCTGTTTCTCTAACTGCACAACAACTGTTTTTGACGCTATAGAAACTATTCAGTCTTGGCTGATGCAGCCGACAAACCGGTGCAAAATTCATAAATGACGCTATATACAAAAATCCACTGAATGTGTAATGCTGTGTGATAGAAGAGATTTTTTACACGGGCATACGAAGGCTGCATGCACAAGTTAATGTATGGTAGACAACGCATGCATCAGTTCTTTCAAAATAACCCTCAGACGTATGCAACATCGGAAAGGCAATTTTCAACATTGTCGACTCTACATGTCTGCAGCAAGTTCACCATAAACGCTTGTGATGCACGCCGGGTATTGCCAGCACTATGACATTCACGCAAGAACGTGTGATTGCGCTATGAAAAAGCTGTCACCGGTCCGTTTCTAACCACGATAAACCCGAACATATTCCACTGCGTTACCATACGAAGACATGCAGACTCAAGATTACTGTATTTTGCAGCGATAGACCTAAAACGTTTCAACAGTTATTCAAAACTTCAGCACTTTGCGGTTGCTTTGAAGGGCATAGAGTGCTTTGTGCATGGCAAAGCGGTGTGCAGCGATACGTAGGTCCGGACAGCGAACAGAGCCGCAATTGACACAACCCAGACACCCAGCATTTTTTCCACTTATAGCTAAAAGTCTATAAGGAGAAATAGCAAAGCGGGACCAAATCTCTTCATTTGCGCGTTCTGATTACAGCTCTGTAACCGAATGAATCATGGAGTCGCGCTTGGTCATACTTCCGTATAAGACAAGCCCACCTGTGTCTAAAACATGGACGAACCGATAATTTGACCTACAGATTTGGATGGCAACCAAACTGTTTTATTGTGGGGCAGTCATGTCGGCCAACTTTTTCGGTTAGTGCAGTATTTAGTGTGTAAACATGCGTAAGACCCCGCTTTTACAACACAGTTGGTGTCGCGTCACGTCGAGCCACCGACGGAAGGGGACTCGTAAATAAAAAGGCGAAGCTGAGTGGGAAACAAACCCATTATAAGGGAATTCAGATAAAACGCCAAACGAGGTTTTCGCGAGCGCTCCGTAACATTTTTCACTCACGCAAGCTTCGCCGCTGAGTAAAATTTGTCATTAACCACTTTGGCAAACGAAATAACATAAGAATCAATTACATAAAACTGTACGTCTGTGAAGTCCAACCGTTTTTCATCAGATAGTCCTGGTATAAAAAAAGTGCGCTTAGTTTTAGAGTAACTATATAAATGTCCATGCAGCATATCGTGCGACATCATAACAACTCCAAGCAAAGGATGAAGTGGTTGTAGCAGCCCAACAAATCAACTTTCGAAGAAACAACCTAGGTGACATTAAATGAACCTAAAACATCATCTACTTTGCATTACAATGACTGCTGCAACTTTTCCTCCGGTAAGTCAAACGGCAGCGAATGCAGGCCACGCTTAATTATACATACGATACAATTATACGTCATTTCGCTATTCATTTTGATTCGAGAATCCCAGAGACTGCGGCTGCTTTTGCTGCTAAACACGATTCCGAAAATCCTTCGAAGCACTTAATTCTACTGACAGTTGTGGCTTCACCGCAAAACAAACATTACACGTCGTTCAGTGAAGAGCCTCTCGTTACGGAAGGTGTTAAGAATTTAGTCACAGTTGTTAGAAAAAATGACAGACCACAATGTTAACCTGCATCGGAAGATAAACATGCAGCAGTTGGATGAAAGTATTACTCACTGGTCAACAAACAGCCAACATCAAAGTATCGATTTATTGAAAACTCGCTCGGCCAAATAACCTCAAATATGGGATTGAAAACTCACACGCCAGATTTCTCAGTATGACAAAGCATGCAGATAGACGAATGCCAGATTTCGCATCAACGGAGGGAAGCGTCATTCACGTGACGGCACTGAATAATTGTCACGCCCTTCGATTAACCAGTCGGCAGGAATGATTTCACCCAATTACCAGATACACCGGATTTGTTAAATCAACCGGCGACAAACTGCTTCTGCGTCTCCAGTTAAGATCACCGAACCGTAGTAAACGGATGAGCAATCGAAAGAAACGAAAACATCCACGAGCGAACCAAGGCAAAATACTTTAATTGACGATTCATAGACCCGGAGCAAACATGCCTCTAAGTCACTCGTCCAACGCCACCTCGAGCATGCAAAAATGGCAGTTTGACCCAGCTACATTCAATCACTTGAAACGTGAAAACACCCGAGTTTCGTTCGCAGGAGTTCACCGCAAGCAACCTGCAGTGTGACGCATGAAAGCTTACAAGCTACTAAAAACCATTGAATATTCAATTCCACCCTTGTAAGTCGTAACCTTTGCCAAACACCGCTTTGATGTTAGCCTTGAGTTGAACGTTGTAAACAAGTTCCACGTCGTAGTTCACCGCTTCGACTCAAACGTGATCTCTTTTCATGACGTACTTTATTAACTGCAAACGTGTATATATACTTGGTGGGAACTGTTAAACAAATCTTCTTACCTTGTAAAGTTTATAATAGTGAACAGGAACATCGTCGATGCATGATGCTTGCCGTATATAATCTGCCTGCGCTTCGAATGGTGACGTTGCGGTGAGCTCAGCGTGCATGGTTGGTAAGTGCGACCGCAGGTACTCGTTGCTCCATTTGTGGGTAAACTACACGACACATCGATCATACAGGAACTAGAAGGCTCATCAAGGTTACAAAACTACTGTATGTGTAGCAATATTAATAGAGCAACACCATTATTCTTTCACACCAACACAGTAGGGCAAGGTGGAAATAAAGCTGGCCGGAATTAATCAACAACCACAGCAGGGCATCCACCTTGCCTGCGGGCCATTTTACAAAGACGTGACAACTCGCGGGCCACTTCCAACAAAATGATGTATGAAACAAAAGATTCAGAAGATTTAAAATTGAAAATAGAAAATGGGTGAGTTCAGTGGGTGTGTCATTGAAATTATTGCACAATATCAATAAACATTACAAATCTCTATCGGTGCGATGCCTGTGGTTGAATCCTTAACTTTAACAATACCACTATGTTAGAGGTAGCAAGTCGGAGACTATCGTCCGATTTTTCGTCTGCCATTCGATTTCTGTTTTCAGATTTGACTTACTTCATCGTAGAAAATGTGCTCTCACATACTTATGTGCTTCCAAACATCAAGCGAATTTTAGTGCGAAATCTTTCTGTTTGGAAAACCTATCTTTGCTGACTACTTTCTAGAAGCTCTCTACAGTCATAACTCTAACCCCGTTAATCTTGTACATTATTATTAACAGATGTTATGCTTGTTCTAATTAAAATTGCCTACTGCAACATGCACACAATCAATACTGAGAAAGCTCGTGGGTCTTAAAAAATATGTCCGCGGGCCTGTATTTGGACCACACTGACCTAGATCATGGTTTTTACCCGTTTTGCGTTTTCAGTTTTTTTAAATTCACGAAAGATGGCTTTGTTTCTGCTGAAATTAAATATCAAATGCACAGCAAGCCCTACACTGTTTTTCTGGATGCCTCGGCCCGTGGTGTCTTTGTAAGCCTACGGTGCCTACCAGCAAGCCAAGTTGTGAGGAAGAAAACTTGAGTTAACTGCAAGTTGCACCAACAAATACAATTACAGGGGATATGTTGAGGTTGCAGTATGTCTTTGGCAGTACTGAAACACAATTTTTTTCACTGATTGGTTAAAAATGTGCTTTTCATCATATCAGTGATTACCTTTGGGTTCAGCCAAGATAGATGAACCGTAACATGATTTTGTTTTGATTTGAAACAGATCTTCCTTGCTTTTTATTTAAAGTATGATTCAAGTTTTCTGCTTACGTGTCTGGGGTTTTATGAAACCAACCGAGCGGCGACTCAGTCTACCACTCCTGAACACGAGAGACGCACGTAAGCACTCACCCAAGCAGGAACATAGTCTGATGGGTCAAAGTAATGTCCTTTATGAGTTTCTGAGTCAAACGTTCCCACGTCCAGATGTAAAGATGTAGCCGCGAGTGTGAAGATCAGTTCGTCTTGAGCGCGGATTTTAGACTGTAAGACGTTTTTTTTCATCTGAAGGTAATAGTGGTATCTTGAACAGGGATCACTGCAAAGAACGAGGTACTGCTTTACAATATTTTTTAAATTCACGAGAAGAAATTAAAACATTAAAAAAACTGGAAGATTTATTAAATAAGTGAAACACGGCTGAGAGTAAAACGTAGTTAATTGATAACAGAACCGTCGCCAGAGGGTCATCAGTAGGGGGGCTTTACGTTTGTGCGGGGGACTTTACATTCGTGCAGGGGGGGCTTGAGATTCAAATATGACAAAAATTCCACTAATTTAGTGTTTCATATTTAAATTGGGGGGTCTTGGAGCTTTGTTTGGGGAGCTAAGCCCACCAAAGCCCCCCCCGTGGCGACGGGACTGATTGGTAATCATATACGATGCAAATCCGCAGAGAATTGTAGCCTCGCATTTCAGAGTCTTGCTCGCACGTAATGATCAGCGTGGTCTAGTGCATTAGCACAGCAGTGTCACTACACCGACCCTTGAATGGATCTCGTACCACGAAGCGACAATAGTGACAACCACAACTACGACAGAAAACTGCGTAAACAATCGTTGTGTGAAGTGAACATGCACAGGCCGCTTGCCGCAAGTCTCACATACGGAGGCCACAGGATGAGGTGTATCGCTATGTAATGTCAAGGCCGTCTACAGCAGCTATGTCCAATCCGCGGCACCATTTTTTTGCGGCCCAGTCTAGATTTTCGCTGTAATGTATGTAGCCTACATGCTGACAACCTGCAGTTATTTTAATTATCTTAAATTTGACATTTTTGATGCAGGTCGCCCTCAGTGTTACTTCATCATGTCCGTACTGCGTGCTGGGACATTTCCATATGTCCACTGACACCTTGGTGCAAAACTTTTTACTAGTTTTCTGGTTTCTACCCTTGTTCCACTGGCATTAAACTTGCTTATGAAATCACACTTCAGGAGTGGTTATAGGTGCCAAACAGTCGTTACCATTGCAGAAGGGTTCGAACGCTTTCAGTGCATTAGCTTACACCGAAAAATGTCATGCAATGTGCGGCTCTCAGGTTAAGATGACATGATTTTTGGCTCAGTCAGCATTTCGGTTGTACATAACTGTCCTATAGAGACACGGTGGCCTCGGTAATGGTAGTCTCACGTAAGAGACAAAACTCCTGCTAGTTCGGTAACCTCAAGCGGCCTTAAAATCTCAAGTTTATTCAGTGTGAGAGGAAAGCCTTTCGCATTTGCTACTGTGTGTTTCTGACGTTAGCTAACTTGAACATGATACGATATCACTTTACGATATGGTTCAATTTTTACTCGCTTCCTAATAGTTGGGAAAAATCTTGTGGTCATTTTTGCAGTCGGTTACACATCACTTATGAAACCTCAGAAAAGGATCTAAAAGCTTCGGTGCGCTCGTACATCTATGCGCTTCGACCAGCTTTTCACGCAATCCGCGTTATTAAATGCGCTGCTCGACGTCTCTGCGCAGTTTCGCGTCAGTGTAAATTGCACACACGCAGTGCGTGCTGTGGAAAAAGACCTCAGGGCAATCCAAATGCTGGCAATATACTGGCACCGACGACGCGACTGCTGATTGGCCGCGTGCCATGAGCCAGAACAAAAATTATCAACTTGCATCCAGTTCCACAGCGGTTCCAGTTCCTGCAACACGATTGACGGATCACAATACTGACTAATGCCCATTGCGCACAGCAGCTGAGCTCTCTCACAAATCAACACATCCATCTGATCACCAAGGCTATACTCATCTCGCGCATGCCATTTCGNGGATGCCTTGTTCCGGTGGGCAGTTGCGTGCATTGTCGGAACGGCTGGTTTGGTATATTACTCATGGCTAGATGGACATCAACGCTATTCGGATGTCCCAACGAACGCTTAATCACAAGTCGATTGCTGATCGTTGTTCATGACAGATTACAGAATCATGGTGAGCTTACTCCACTGCCGCTATTCACGCTGTGTCAAGCGCGATCATGCGCACATTTATGAGCGGAAATTATGCTGGCGGAGAAGTACTACCACACAGCTCGCAATTATCTATTCCAGTTGTATCAAAATCAGGCATAAGTGCCTATCCAGGCAACACAAAATGGCAGAAAATGCATATCTTACTGGTAGTAATTACGTTAAAATCGTTCCGCTGTTCAGGTTCAGTTTACGCTCATCAGACCGGTACCTTGCTAATTTCGAGTGGTCAGTTTTTCTATCTACTCATTACTTCATTATTATAAAATGCAAGATCAAAAGCTTCTGCGGACACATCGATATTACACTGCATGCAATCATATATAAAATGAAATGTAAGCAACTGTCTTAATTTCATGAAATACGAGAGTAATATTCCTTGCTCCGAACGTGCCCAATAAAAAACAAAATTTCACTTGCAATAGATTTCTATGCACGAGCTGATCGTAACAGAGTTTTACGACTTGAATCACCACCTAACAGCAATGAAAAATTTGAAGTTCCTGTACATACTGGACCATTGTGTACATGTACATCGTCTGAAACGAAGACTCGGGATAAAAAAGCTCGCACAAATTATGAGACATGTGATTGTAAAACATTCGCCTTTTTGTGTCAAAAACAAGACATGTTAGAGTCAAACAATGTTGTTGATTTGGTGATAAACAGATTTGACACTGTAGTGGTATCACACTTTCTCAAACCACCGCCTGCTCTTTCCGTAGGTGGAACCAGTGACAGGCATGTAGGATCGGGACATCACATGAACGCGTTTAATACCTGAGGTTCAGAGAACGCATTTGGTAAGCAAACAAACGAGCGAGTTTGAGTGAAGGGACTAAATATACTGACTCGTGTATCGAGAATACATCAGCATTTTACGTCAAAGGCCGCGAACCGAGTGACTAACAGAAGTCACAGCGCATCGATCTCCTAGTTGCAGTGGATTTGCCAAAATAGGGACAGCGTGTTGATCTTTCGAGCAAAGAAACAGCACTACGCGTTTCCTTCAGGCTTCTTCTCAGTGTGAAATACAAGCAATTTGGAACACAAAGTACTGCTGAAAGATTAAGGGACTTACTCGCACGTCAGCGCCGCTCGCTTCTGTGTTAAAACACCGGGTGCAAACATAAAACAGATACAGCAATCACCGACATCTTCACTACTCCCAGTTAGTTTCGCATTGTTATGACAAGGATACTGCCGCGAACGGGAAATGGGAACCTTTCTTCTTTGAAACATGTCGGAGACACGCTTGAAAAATTGTGGTGTGGGTGCGCACCAGTGAACAAAAATTTCATGGCACTCGATCTTAAACACAAGGGAATTTAGAACGCTTTAAGATGACTCGATTAAAAACCTGAAAAGCGTTTCGGAAATTTAGCGCCTGGTCAAGGTGTGTGGAAACAAATGCTGTCACGAGATGAATTCGCTGCAAAGGACGCCCGACGTTCTTCTAAGGAATTTTTGCTGCATACCTAGCACAATGCGTGTGAAACGAGGACAGCGACAGTGGGAGGGCTTCAAATATGTTTTACTGACCTCGAGAAGCGTTCGCGGTTTGCGCCACAGACATTCTACGACAGCGGAGGCAGAAGGCTCATCAAATAATCTGAATCAATGACAAAGAGCGATAGTAGGCGGGTGGCGCTAAGGAATTCTTCGCTTTTTGCGCAAGCACCACCGTGACTCACGTGGCAACTTGCCCCCAATCTCCACAAAGTGCAGGTAGGCGAAGAGTCACGCCAAAACTATTTGAACGTGGTGACGTATTGCGGGATGGTGGCGCGAGGAAGCCACAATCTTAAGGGTCAGCAAAGAGCGGTGGCAAAAGTTTACAACTTGCACAAAAGGAGTCGCTGTCCAAAACAGAAGCTAGCGCGTCCAGTCAACTTATAGGCGTAGTAGTGCGTAACTTTGCGCTTTCAATGGAAACAATGGCCTGGCAGGTGTAAGGTTTCTCAGCGTAATTTCGCACGGTGTCGGTCACATTGATGGTGCAGCAAAATTCTCAGTCTTCTAAAACTCGATAACAACAGCTTGCATGCAGCGAGACATCGCCTTCAGGCATTCAATCATTTGCGGCTCGTATCCAAGCACAAAAGCCACAGCAACAAGCCACCGCTGGTGCCGGCTTTAGGGATCGAGGTCGATCCACTCAAAGCATTCGGATCTTTGAAATGGCTGCAGAATTTCTGCACAGACTGACCGCGTTACATGGAGTAGCGCAAATACACTCACGGCTACTCAAGCACACACAGGTACCAATCAGCAATGATGCGTTAAAGGCACAATGACATCAGAATTCCTAGATTAGAGGAACTGACAGTTAACATAAAAACGTCTTCCTAGCATATATGATTAAAAAAATATTGAAAAAAAAAAATTTTCGGTGCTGACAGCTGGCGTGACTGTTCTGGTTAAGATGATTTACGTAACAATCGTTTTTTATTCACATCCGTCACATACTTACCGGATCAACTTCGGATGCTCGACGAAGTATTGCACTTGAAACTGAACAGTGAAGACGGAAGATGGTTGAACACTCAGGTCACTGTCCTATAAGAAATAAAGTGTTACTTTAGGGCAAACACTGATGCACACCACACAAAAGAACCAATAAACACCAAATCACACTCTACTTTGTAGCTTGACAAAGTCAGATGCATTCTAAACAAATTGGGTAAAAAGGGAGATGCTGTTAACGTTCAAAGGCTATACAATTTTTCTCTCATCCTAATGTGAGTAATGAAGTCAATATGTCAACAGAAACTACGCAAGCGCCTAACTGTTAAACCCTGCAATGGCATGCCTGAGATAAAGAGTTGCGGTTTTGTGCATACCAGATTGTAGCCTGTACTATTACCCTGAGCACAACAAATAGCTTCACAATCTAAAAGTATCTGAACCCACAAATTTAAATGTGCTTAACTCCAAAATATGAACTTCTAGGCTTGATTTTAAAATTATCTGCATATCTATTTCAAATACTTTGTTCACTCAAAACCACCATATTTGAACCAATGTTACAGCATGGAAATTTGAATGAGAGCCGTGGTTCCTGTGGCCCCTGGCTGTGGGCTGAAATGTGCAGCAATTAAAAAGTTTGTTTGGCAAAAATGAAGATACAAGAGGTATAAAAACTTTCTAGAACGATTCTGAAGTACATTCTGGCTATTTCGCTGCTTCCTTCATAAAACCAGGTTACAGAGGCGGTTATTAAAATACTGTGAACGGTGGTAAAATTTGCCACAGCATAAACTACTAAACTATTCCAATGATACTATTAGTAAGAATGCAACTGTTGAACGTTTATTGTGAATAAAAGTTAACAAGGGCCTTGTATGTGTTTTGCAAGCTGATCATGGCCCCGCAGTCAAAACGACAGAAAAAGTGCATGCAACAAACTTCAGTGGGTTGCGGAAAAGGAAACCACAGCTATGAAGTTTGACTATGATCTAAACATTTTCCATTCGCCTATGACAGCTCTTAGGGGCTGGCGGTGTCTGAGTTATCGTGTCAGCCGTAAAGCTTGCCGTCATTCAATCTAGGTGCTTGACTAGGGTCACTACTCTTCAGGCATGCTGTCGCTTAAAACACTTCCCGGTTATGAGAACGTTTAAAGTGCCTGTAAGTGATTTTAAACAATGCCCAAAATACAAGAAAGTTGCAGCGAAAGTCGTGCTGCACACTTATCCATGCTTTCACTTTTGCTAGAGGCAAGTCAAAGAACTAGTAAATTTAGCGACGTCCAACGTCGCAACAAAGCTTACCCTTCTTCGCAATTCTTTGCACCATTCTTTTGGTGCATATTTACTTAGTCGCTGTTTAAGGTCCAAAAATCTAGGTTCATTTTCTGCAAAACAAGTAAATCACCAATTCAACTTGAATAAGTATATGCGCTTCTATAAGAGCCCTGCAAAAAGCCACAGTTAGGCACAGAAAGCATCACTAAACACAAGGATATACTGACAAACTAACTTACTGGTGATTAATCGTTTTTGCGTAACATTTTCACAGGTAATATGAAACCGTGAATCGCCTACCAGTGGTAGGCATACTTTTTTCAGTGATGTACACGTTGTTCTGTCAGTATCCAGCGAAGGGACAGCTGCTACAAATTACACTTATATCTTGTGTTTTTATATTACAAAAAATATACTAAGTGTTTATTTTCTATACGAGGGTCGAAAAATCGTCAGCAGACCGTATGCCCACCTTGTGCCGTAGTTTGTCCACACCTGGAGCCTAGACCTTTGCATGTAACTCACGACAAAACCTAGAGCCATTCCTTTAGTCCCTAAAGTTCACGTGTGTAAATATATTAAAAGTACGAAGAAATCCAAAATATCTGAACAAGTTTGCTGCAATAAAGCAACCACCTTTTACTCGTTTAATGAATTTATTACGGAGTTAGCAAGCTTGTCCATAGGAATGGAATTTGCCCAACGTCTCATCGTTGGTAAGCGTAGGTCATATAGAAGGAATTTTCCGAAATTGAATATCATTACCGTATTAAAGTAGTGCAGGCAGGCTTAATGCCAAGGCGTAGTGATGCGAGGTTCACGAAAATATGGTTGTTGTTGGACCCTTATAAGAGGACACAACTAAATCCAAGTTTTATTGGTCCCCCTAATTGGAAGTTTTCGGATGTTTTAGCCTGGACTCTGTAGAAGATGCTAGACAATTGACATGCACAGGATACCATGCACCTCTTATTACTAGTTTCGTGGGAATCCCATGAGTTGTGATGGGACAGTCACAAGTTGCCATGGGATGGGAAAGTCCTATCAGAAGTATGTATCAAACTGGTAGCCCTTCGCATTAATCGGTACCGAAGAAGTAGCTCCAACTTTCAAAAAGGTTGGTGAACCTTGCTATGTACGCTTAGGAACAACCGTCCTCATTACAATCACAACTGTGTATGTCTTACGTTGCACTGGCACCTTACGTTGCACTGGCACCTTGTGATCCATCACAGTAGAGATCACTCACCAATTTCAGCCGAAAGACCGAAGAAGTGATTTTCTTTTATGGAATAAAAAGAACAAACTTGATCAAAAACTTCTCTGACGGTTGCTTTCGGCTGCAAAATTAGTTATATGCACATAAACATTGGCGAAACTCTATTTCACAAAAACAAGTCACGGTATTAGAGAACTACATCATTCATTTCGTTTTTAGAGTTTGACGCAGCTGCTTCTTGCTGGTTGCCATTCATTTTACACTTAACAGCGAGTAGAAAAAGGTGGTTAACTGCACCAAATGCTAGTGATATACGCGTTTACACGCTATGTGTTGAAACTGGAGCAGTGGTAGAGCAAAAGATAACAACCTCATACCGTGTAAATTTGCACATGAAGCAAAAACGAATGCACCTGGGGAACGACTTAATGTCCAGTTAATTATGTTAGTGCAGCTCTAGCCGAACGTAAACATGAACTTACATCAAACACCAAAAGAACAGAATCGCCCGTGAGAACATGAATTCGTACAGGCTTTTTGCCGCAACTCGTCTTCATGATTGCAGCTTTGACTTTTCACCAATTCTCTTCCCGGCCGACTAACAGAGATTGAAATGAGTCTTGCTTGAGTCTTTTGCAGTCTGTATTCTGTAAAGTGATTTTCACTTCTATCCGGGGAAGGTTGTACTGAATACTCTCTACAGAAAATCTGTGAAAACACTCATCTGTATAGGGAACAACCGGGCCATGACAAGTCTACTGAGTAAAAATAACAATCGCCAAGAGTGATTCGAATTTTCCAAAGTCACGACATCCACGTTGACTCAGTCCAAGGGTTTTCGCGGGATACAAAGATGAACACAAGGCAGGAAATTCAACAGTCACACACTGCAGTCTTTTGCTGACTAGCTGATAACAAACAATGGTATTCCAAGCACCTCGTTAAAATCTTCTGGCCACAATAAACTGCTCGGATCTTGTGGCAATACACTAATCACAAATGCCTTTAACAGAAACAACAGGTGTTAACAGTCTTCTTTAGAGTAAATAAATGTTTTTTATTGACCGATGTTGGTCAAGATTAGCCTAGCAGCCTGTCACTGAGCGAGAGAAGCAAAAACAAGTTTGTATTGTGCCACCAGATGGTCCAGGGAACATGCAAACTGTGAGGATGGTATTTAAATAAGTGAGCATTGAAGTGCACGCAATGAAAATGCGTGGAATACAAGCAGCATTGCAATGAGCGGTTCAAAGCAGAGCTTAATTACTTAAAAAGAAGCACGATAACCTGCTTAAAGGGCATTAAATAAAATTCTGAACTGACTGGATGAACTTTTTGCGAGTGAGAAAGACGACTCACCCCAACAGCTTTAAAATGTTGCACGATCAGGAATGTTCTTAGATTGCTATATTAACACTTGGCCTACATTATGTTTGACATGATCTGAAAGTTCTTTCTGGTGTAACTTAATTCGATAAACTTTTTTACAACAAACGCATATTTTGCGAAGTTGCAGGTGGTTGAGATCATCTTCTTAGGTGAGGCATTGCGCCAATACTTTTACAATACTGTAGTATCTACGACAAAACTCCAGCACTTAGTGCAACTGAAGTGAGCCAATTCTGAAGCATATCTTAAATTTCTATGAAAGAGGTGGTCTTTTCATGTCATAACGGCAAGAATTAATTTCATTTCGAAGAGCAAGAATGCAGCTTCGACTGAAAAAAACGAAAATCAATCTTTACCAAGTTAACCGATCCGTAAACCGCGCACTGGATCCAACAGAACATAAGAAATTAATCGGATTGCTCGATTTTTAGCAACAACGCACAGGCTACTTCAGCGTGTAAACTGCTAAAAACACTTATTGGATTACTGTAAAACTAACTCTACAGCAACAGCTAAGGGTAGACGTGAACTGCTTTCAGTGCGACCTTTATAAACACCTCAGCGTCTCTAATATTTTTGCCAATTCGTAGGGCTACTACATCTCCAGTTCCACCAAACACTTGCGTCCACAACGCCGCTGCCATCAGCATAATCCGCCACGCACGGCACCCATTCTGCACTTAAATTTCAGACGACATCCCCGATCACGCAGACTTTTTCACAACCAAGCACGCGAGAGAATCAGATCGGCATGATGAAAAATCACTGACAGGTATCGGATAGGTCGGTAGTTACGCTGTGTGGGCGCCAACACGTGGTTAGATAGAAGAGTGTGCTTTGGTGCAATACGAATCGACGATATTTGAAAAAAGACAGAATTTAATTTAAATGTCACTTTCGTTGAATGCTTTCAGCAAAAATAGGGCACCAAAAATATGACGATCAATATCACAGCTTTATGAGCTACATGCAAAAACAAATTATGTAATAAAAATCGGTGTAGCCCAGGTTTTTTAAGGCGTTTTAGGGACCCGTTTCGGGTCCCCAGAATTTCAAATCGGGTCCCTAGAATCAGATAAAATTATCATTGGGTCCCTAAAATCAGAGACAATCGGGTCCCTATAGATCCATACCGGGCATAGGCGTACGGGAAGGCATTTTACTGGGGAGGCGGAAAAAATTTGTACTGAAAATAACAATTTGCCCTGAAAGAAACTTTTTTAGTTTAATCCGAATGGGGCCTGAAACCTCTTGTAAATCTGTTCTATACGGTTGAATTCATTTATAACGGCTTCATCTGTAGCGTCAATTCGCCTATAACGTTACATTTTGTTCGGTCCCGATGGCATTTTTTACATGCATTTCTATTCGCTTATAACGTCATTTCGGCAATAACGTTCTTTACGCAATCCCCTAGAGGTGCTGTTATAGGCAAATTCTGTATTTGCCTTGCTTATTAACTCAAGGGGTGATGTTCCTTGCATGTTGTGTTCTCCCAGACATAAAACTTTACGGTAATCGCCTTTACTGATGCAAATATATACGCGACATCAATGGCGCAACGCAAAGGTTAAAAGCGACGGTTCCTGATCGAAGGGTCTGACTCCTGCACCTGCCTGTGTTATCGTTGCTGTGCGCTGGAGCAAGGCACTTAAAGACGCGCACGGCACACTAAAAGGGGCCAAGCAATCTCCACGTCCGTGCGGCCCGCTTCTACTAAAGATTGCATAAGTGAATATACACTGAATATACTGTATTGAAAATGTTTTCACTATTCAGGATTTTTGAGCAACTTGCGCTTACCTTAAAAAGAGAGTTTTCCCTCAAAATTTTCACTGTATTGAATATATTTCTTACCATTCAAGATTTTTGAGCAACTCTGCCTGAAATTTTTCATCGTATTCAATATATTTTTTACATTCAGGATTTTTGAGCAACTTGCGCTTGCCCTGAAAAACAGAGTGCCCTGAATTCGCTGTATTGAATANATATTTTTTATAGTGACGTGCGGTGAGGTTCGTGACTGGGGAGGCACTGTCTCTTTCAAAGCCAAATTTGCGAGTGTATGAATTGAATGGAGTAGCANAAA
>JGI24158J21664_10001449_pt1 | contig 26767 bp, 14 predicted proteins | sample Ectturendosymbi3_FD_21664 | JGI IMG/M metagenome (IMG submission 21664) | reverse complement strand
TGCAGTCAGTACACATCCGGATGAACTCGTCCTTTAGCCCCCCCCTAAAAAAAATCCTGGATCCGCCTATGCACAGGCAAGTATGAAGCGCTTGTGCGCTGAACACAACAATGCCTAGCGAATTATGCATTACATACCCAGAAATGTAAGTTTTCACCCACACCAAGTTAGCCATCGTGTCATGACTTTTGATGCCTTATTGAGAAATAATCTTTATTGCTTTTTGCAACTGTTGCAGCCACAATGCTGCGTCGCCCTGAGACACCTAAAGCGAGAGTCAAACCCACGTCCCTTTGCGTAACAGCAATAAATAGAGCTTTTCCCACTCGACTAGGTACACTCTACTATTGCTGCTACGAATTCAACGTTATATGAGGCGAATCACCACGCCACAGTACTTCCCCTTTCACAAGCTCAAGACGATCTTCAACCGGGGATTCCAGCAACTGACACGTTGGGAGCCATTTGTTGCAGCCACAATGCTGCGTCGCCCTGAGACACCTACAGCGAGAGACAAACCCTCGACACTTTGCGTAACAGCAATAAACAGAGCTTTCCCCACTCGACCAGATACACTCTACTATTGCTGCTACAAATTCAACGTTATATGAGGCGAATCACCACGCCGCACAACGTTGTGCAACTTTATCTTACTTTTTCATCCGATCTCCTACAACGTCTGATGCTTTCTACAAATCTTCGCTTTTCCTCAATTATTTAATGCTCATGTATGATAGCAACNAACTGATATAATTGTTGATGTACCAGTGTACGTGCCTCATCAATATTTTTTCTACATAACAACAGAAAAGCTCTNGTGCGCTGCTTTAAAAATCAGGATTATTAATTGACTGCTTCAAAAGTTACGAAATTTATTTCGCTGTTCGTCTCATGATAAATGCATTGTAAAGCAACAGAAACCTTGATACGAACAGTTGCATGTACCTGCGCACCAATGTGCTCCCTGTCAGACTCATCTTTTACTTCTTGCTCCTTTTAACGGTTAGCTGTTTACCTCAAAGTTTTGATGTAAGAATGCCTTCATTTCTCTCACACTACTCCATCCCTGTATTATGGTGGGTGCATGACGCTACAGTTGGGGTGATGTTAAAAATGCTTTTTTTTCTCCTATCCATATGATCATGTGCAACCACCTATTCTGTAATGAGTTATGGCTAACCATTTTTTGTGCTCATGCGTTGTTTACTGTGCCTACGATCTGGACCATGTGTCTGCAATAAATCATTATTATATAATTATTTTTAGAAATATTTGCAAAATGTTGCAAACCTATTCGCTTTTTTGTAAAATGGAAGGCAAAAGATGCAAAAGCTGTAAACAACTGAGTTCCAGTCAAAAAAAATGTTTCAGTAAAGATGCAACCATTTTCAGAAGTTTGGCTAATTTTTGAAGTGAGTTTGGCTACAGTTTTGTTTTTCTATCTGGCAGCCCCGTATGTCACACTCACCAGGGTTGCCAGTTTGGCTTTTTTGAGGCCAAATTTGTAATTTTTGGCCTTTTTCGACTCCTTTGGCTTTTTTTTATTTTTGTAAAAAGGCCAAACGAAATTTGCTTTTTTTGGCAATTTTTGGCCAGTTAGATTTTTTATGTTGATTTGGCAGATTTAAAGTTGATTTTGGCAGTTTTCTAGACACTGTTTCTGCACGCAGAATGCTAAATTTTTATTGGAAATTCTGCATGAGAGTTCATAATTTTTTGTTTTGTTGTTTCATGCTTTTAGGTTTGCACTTTCAGGTTACTCTTGAGTAAGACAAAAACTTTGTAGAAGTTGATTAATGGAGTGAGCTTTATTCTTTTTATGTATAAACATGCATATATTGCCTTTCAAAAAAACTTTTGGGTATTTTAAAGATGTCGTTGTGTATTTATCTTGTATTTGGCTTTTTTGGTACTTTTTTAAAGGGTTGATCTGGCTTTTTTTGCCTATGAGGCTATGACCACCTGGCAACCCTGACACTCACTCCGGCCACTAAAGGTTCAGGTTTAGTGATTTTGCTTTGTGTGGGAGAAAGCGTGTGCACTTTTGATAATAGCGCAGAACGTGACTGAGGTTACTGGGTTCAGGTTGGCTTTTTTTAAGAAAGATTTTGAAATTCTGGATTTTTTTGAACACCTTTGGCTTTTTTTGGAAATCAAAAAAGCCAGACAAATACTGCCTTTTTTCAGTGGAAAAAGCTAGGCTCTGGAAAAAACATTGTGATTGTCTGTCTGAGCTGCGTATAAATTACAAATCTCTTCTGAAAAATATCTGCAAGTAACCATGGAGGGTGTACAGAATATCGAAAAAGTTTAACTGTTGCCCTGCAAATGATCAGTGCTATTGATAAGAAACAAATGTATGACAGTGTAATTACGGGAGGGAAAAATGCTTCCAAAGAGTGAAATTGAAATACACTCTACTGTTTCTGTATTGTATCAATATCATCGATGTTTCTGACGAGTTATGTCTATTTTAATTTGTGTTTGGTTATTTGTGTTTTATGTGTATAGGCTTTAAAAGTGCTATAGTATCTGGCTTTTTTTGGGGCAAGGTCTGTTTCTTTTTGGTGAAAACAGGTTGGCAACCCTGATTGGATTCATCGATCATGTGCTTTTGATGATATTATTGATCCTAATGTCATGGAGATGAGTTATGTGCATGTTCGACAGAGTTCTTGTGTAAGAAGAGTTTTCACCCCTGGGCCAAGACTATGGCTAATTAACAGGCTAGGCCTAGAGTATACTGAGAGAACGTTGACTGTTTTAATTAAGTCTGTGTTACTGTTTCGTCAAACACCACTCTACCAGCCAGGAAGGGTGTCCTTGTCTGTCTGTCTGGTCAAACACCCTTTCTGCCTTTCTGGAAACAAAATATCCTGTGCAATAGGCTAAATCCTGTGCAGTAGGCTATGCACAAACAGGTAAAATGTGGTGTTTGGCTTTTGGTCAAAAAACAAAGTTAAAAAATATAAAAAGTTATTTTTTGTTTGTGCTAGAAGTTAGAAGTCTGCACAGCACTGTACAGTTGTCTAAAGTTTTAGCTTAATACTGCTGAGCATATAGGCATCTAGTTTGAAATTTCTATGGGTGTGTGAGGTCCATGATGTTGCAATATAATCAATAATCATGACATCAAAACCTGTTTAAATTGGTAAGATAATAAGCTATCGATCGAAATATCCCAAGAAAGTGGCTCTCACACTAATGTCAATTTTATTGGTGAATCACATATTATTCAATAAAGATACGTTATGCGCCACAGGCAATGCAGGGTAATGTGAAATACATAAGCAGAAAACCTGTTAAAAGTTAACTAAAATTTGGTTTTCCACAAACAGTTTCAAAATATAATGTTTCGAGTAGGACTGCTTAAATGATTGCTTGCTAAAATTGCTGGATTTTGCGTGCAACTGTTCCTTGTTTACATCACCTTTTTAAAGTCACATACAATGTAGATAGTGCGTCCTTTTGCTGTGCACTTAGAAATGATTTAAGATGTGTTGCAATTTTTAAGTCTTCAATTCCATCCATAGGCTATCTATCCCAAAATGTTTTACTACATTTCAAAATATTTTTTGTACTTTCTAACAAAGAACTGCTCAATCAAAACATAAAAAACTTGGGATTGTTGTGCTCCCAGCCAGAATATTAAACATATAATGTTGTTTTCAAAATGCTATGGTAATGCAATGCAATCCTTTACAAAATTTTTAGACTATTTTAGGATATCTAGTAACATTAATTTTAAACCACAATTGAGCGGAGAACAACAGGAACACAAATTTTCATGCAATTTATATTCTACAAATCTTTAAATTTCAAGTTGTTAAATTATGGTGAACAATGCAAAAAGTTTTTTCACAGCATAACTGAGTAAAAACTTTGACAGATTAGGGATTTGTTTTTTCATAATTTTTTTTCACGGTTCACCAATGCATTGATATCAGTAGTTTATGGATATTTTTTCTCAAATATGGTTTGCATTCAATGAAACAAATGCAAGTTGTTAGCATGATGATGAACAAGTTTTCATCACTTTTGCAAAAGTTGGATATATATTAATTGGGACAAGTAAGCTATTTGGAAAGTGAAATATATTCCAAATAGTAGCAACTCCATTTGGAACAGTAAACTGTTCCATAAACTAATGGTGAACTATTCCCAATAGTAACAACATCATGTCTGAACTAAGTGGAAGAGTAGTTGTTGATATATGAATTTACATAACACAAAGGTGGATATTTCAATAGAAATGCACAAGTCATACGTACACAAAAAACACAATTAACAACCCAAATAGTCAAATACAAACACAAAACAGAACAACCAAATTTCATGGCATATTAAAAAGTAAAAAGGACAATGGTTTACAATAAAATGTCAGACGGTCAGCGTTAAAAAATAAGCAGTAAAAAAAACAAAGAAAAACAACAGAAATATAGCCAAAACAAAATTAAAAAAAACACAGTAGACATCAACATAACACAGATGATGGTGGGCAAGCAATGGGTGAAGAGTTGATGCATGTACAGATGAGCAGGTGAAGCAAGCACACAGGTGAAGGAAGCGAGCAGCAACAAGGGTTATGAGGCAGAGAGCAACACATTTCATTACAAAAACAAGTAACAAGTGCAGAAAACAATGTTTGTACATACAAATCGTGAAGAAATGAAAATTTACCCACAGACCATAGTGGGGTGGGTTGAATGGATGAGTTGTTCCCAACCAGATGCATGGTGTCACCAATTGAATTTGAAGAGAAAAGGGTATGGACAGGTTACAGTAATATGAGCAGCAAACATTATTCCAATAAGTGTTAGGTACATGAAAAATAAAGTAAGTGTAGTATGTAAAAGAAGTATGAAGTTCTAAGGTAGAGTTTCATAAAAAGTCATGACTTGGTACACTAACTACTTATGTCACAGATGTAACTGGTGTCATGTCATTGACACCATCGTTAAGCTTAATATGATTGTTGGCCTAGGAATTAAGCTGAAGTCAATGTCCGTGATGTCATGGAGGTGGACATCACTTTGTTTACCATGAAATCCTCGTATTGCAGCAAGGGTGCACCTCAAAAGAGCAAATCTGAGCTTTGTCCATATGTACGTTATGACAGATGCACATGGCTCCCTATGTTTTTCAGTCATTTTTTCTGCCAGTCTTTTGTTTACTATTACTCTGTTGCATTCTGGTGCCATCNCTCCAGTTGTTGTGAAGACAAGGGGATTGAATGAAGACTTCTCTATGTCAATCACTCTCTGGTTGTACTGTATTTATCCTTCTTCCCCTTTTCATGTTGTTGGTAGATCTCTGCCAAGGACTTTCCAGAATAAGACTGTGAGGTAGGATGTGTGATCCTTATGTCAAAGAAAGTTTCTCACAGCTATTCCACAGTCATCTCGCAGAGATATCCAACCTTGCATTGTCAGAAGTGTTGATTTTTTTACTTTTTTGTCAGTAGTCATTTTTGTTAATTGGCAAAAGTGTGGGTTCAGTCTGAACATCCCTACAGACCTCTCTCATCATCTGTGCGTCAGAGTCTCTCACTGAGTTGTGCCTCATTGAAGTGTATCCCCTCAGTTTACATATGAGGCTGTGATCCACAGAGTTTGTCTCTCCACAAGCACAGTGGGTGGGTATGACTTTCACCTTCCGTCCATATCTCATGCAAACGGCATCCATGAATTCTTGTTTGTTTAGTGCATATCCAATTGCTTTGATTGGCAAGGCTTACAGTCAAGAAGATGCCCTATAGATATTAGCATATATAATTGTTTCTAGATTCCTGTCTTACCAAAAAATGTTATATCAGAAATAATTAAGCTGGTGTTGATTTGCTTTCATGTGAAGTGTCAAATACACGAATAAAGCCATGTCTATGAAATTAGATTGCTTTATTTTTCCTTGTGTTGCAATGGTTTACTTTATTTGTAAATATTTGTGTGACATAGAATATTTAATGACTTAATTTATGGAAATATCCTTGTTTCTTTATGTATTTTAACTTTTAATTCCTGCAAAGTTGATCTAGTCATTAGATATCTGTTGATGATTCGTTTTTTTGTTTTTCAAGCTCTATCACAGTCCGTTTTTGCGGAAAGGTTCGTAAATTATTTATCATGGCAAAGATCAAGCCTTTAAACAAGAAAAAGAATCATACAATTAGCAAGTCAGCTGCTAGCACAAATAAAGGTAAGCTGGTAAAAATTGTACTATAGAAACATGTACATTATAGTAGTGTAACAACAAAAACAATAGGTAAATGTGCCAACAAACTCAGTCATTGAGGACTTCATCACTATATAATTTTTACTCATGTTTAAATACTTCAAGCTATGGTATTGGTATGTAATTTGCATATCCCTAGAAAGTTAAAAAAATGGTTTTGTTTTACCTGTGCTGTTTAGATTCATCATATTCAAATTGTTCTTCAGGTTGAGGACCCAATGTTAACTGTTACTTTTTCTTAGCAAAATTTATCATTGTTAGCTCTGCAATTTTGAGAAGTCCTCAAAGAACATTTATTGGATGTGTTTGTTGACAGTTTTTACTTTGTATTTGACACTGAAAAGAGTAAAATAGAGCCAGTGTCACCCTGATGAGGGGTCTTCAAATACCATGTTAATTCTGATCATTTGGATTTTGTATGGTTGCATCCATTTTCTATTATTGCCTTTTGAGTTTCCTCAAGTACCATACCTGTTTTTGTTCCATGCAGTGTTACAGAAAAATTAGCATTCAAGGAGAAATCCAACATTACTTACATTTCCAATTTCTTAGTTTTTGCCATTAAGCATACATATCACTAAAAAGCACAATTGTCTTACACATTTAAACATGCAGAAACTGTTGGATCGTACTTGAAATGTGTGAGATATAATAAAGGTCTGAAGTAGGTTAAAAATCACTTGGCATTTACTCAATGCTGAAATGACATCATTTCAACCTGTATGGTCAAATTAATCTGTGTAGTTAAGCTGTTGTATTTTCAGATTATATTTTTTCAAAGTAAAAAATCTCAAAACATGAATTGTTTGCAGATCGTACAATGGCAGTTGCAAAAGGTGGACAAAATATGAGATCTCAATCTACAATAAAACGCTTGAATATGTACAGAGGTGGAAAGCCAATACGGTATGTCTTCCATAGTTTCAGTGAAACTAAAAAATCTTGTGTTGTGTTTATGTGGTGAAAAACAACTTTGTTTGTTTAACAATGCTTGAATGAAAGACATGTCATTAAACACCCCAAAATTTAACCTCTAAATATTTTGAGAAATCCTGATAAATCCATCAAATTCTCTCAATATTTATTTTTTCTGTTTATTTGCTTGTTTGGTACAGACACAAGGTCTAGATCACACTTGTCACTTGTGAGAAAAATACAAAGCTCCAAAAATACTTGTATGTAACACATCATAGGGTAGGTGTCAACCTGTTCTTTTTTCACTGAGACATTTCTGTCATTTTTCTCACAGTTGTATTAAAACTCACTGTGGCAGCGTTGATTCAAAGTCTATATTTTCAGACATTCTGACTGAAATGACTTAATTTTTTTTGTTTGGTACATGTAGTCAAAGCTGAAGATGAACAAGCATTGAAACAAAACACCAACAACTTAGGATTTTTTGGTCATAGACTTATTTTTTTTAATGACCAAAAAAAATTAAGTCAATTCAGACATAATGTCTGAAAATATAGACTAGTGAATATTGTTATGGCGACATTTATTACTATTATGGGACAAATGCAGTGGCAGCTCGGATGTAGGCATGCCAGAACTGCAGCACCCCTACTTTCTCAATATATTTCATTTTTGGTCAGTTTATTGTTTTACTTTGATATTGAATTTTGCATGAACAAGAAGAGTTGACAATGTTTCCTCCCTGCTCAAAACTTTTTGTGCGTAGCTAAGTATTAGATATCTATTTGTTTTTGCATGGGAAGCACTGCAAATTATGAAAACGTGGAGCTGCAAGTGCTTGCAGTGCCAGTGGCATTATAGCAAAGTGTAGGAAGGGCTCTGGACTTTCAATCAAGCACAGCCAACCTGGAACTGTGAGCCTGGAGCTGTGGTTTTTGCAGTGCCAGGCTGGGAAGTGTAGTGGCCTGTTACTGGTAGCAGAATCGGTGTGTTCATCCCAGTGCTGGTGAGAGGCAGCGTACTTAAATTGTAGGCTCTAAAGCTTTACAAGGCACTGTGATATGACACATTGCATTGAACTGGTAGTGAGGCTTACTTGCAGTGAGTATATTTTGTAGGTATTTTTATTCTAGACAGGGGATAAATAAAGTTAAAAAGTAAGAATAACTTATACATGGCATCACGCCTGTTAGCGGAAGATTTTTTCTCTTATTAAAAGGCTATAGTCACTTTGTACCTCATTGGCAGAGGGTGATTTTTATGTGTGAACTGGTTTTAACACTACAAGAGGTTGACAATTCTCCCTGAATTGCTGTTGCATGTGGAGTTTCTCTGGATTTGCAATGCAAGGTGATAGTGGGTTTTTGTAGAAAGTGACGTGTATGGGCTGTATTCCAGAATGCGCCTGGAGCACATGCTTGATGTTTTCTCAGCCTCAAATAAGGAACACCATAGAATATCATTTTGCAGTAGGCCTACAGTTGTGAATTGCATCAGAATTGAAACTGGTTTTAAAAGTCAAGCTCAAATTCATCCTTGTTTGAATGTCAAGTCGACTTCTGGAAAATACCAATAACACTAAAATTAAGTCTGACTTAAATACTGTCATATACGATTTAATTGTAATGCATGTAGTAGCACCCAATGTGTCAGCATATCTTAAACGATGACTACTTGCGCTTAATCTTTGAAAAAATTATTTCACACAAATGAAAGGTTAGAGGAGCTGGGGACCACATGGGCCTAGGCCCCCACTTTTAAATTTATAATGTTGCTTAACCCTTAAGTCCTGCGTGTGCCACCTTTCCTGCTGAACTTTGCACTACCATAACTTCTCAGCCGATTGAGCTAGAGAGCTGTTCAAACCCTCTAAAGATACGGGAAGTCTTCCAGATTACATTATTAAACATTTTTGAAAGTTTTTCATTTTGTTTTTTTTGTGGTTTACGTCATAATGGGGATAGGTTTACACATTTTTGGCCCACTTCATTGTGCCCTGGACCCCAACCCAACAAGCCAATGTTTTGGCTCATGTTTTTTTGGAAACTAGGCTATAATATGAGTCTTTAGAGCACTTGATTGGCCATCTAGCGTTTTTTGGTCAAAAGTTACAGCCAAAAAAACAAAATTTTGACAAAAATCTAAAAGGTGTGATTTGCCTATATTGGGCAAGTCTTTGTTCAACCATAGCTCGCCAGCTGATTGAGCTAGAGAGCTGTTCAAATCCTCTAAAGATGCGGGAAGTCCTCTGGATTAGATTTTTAAAAAATTGGAAAGTATTGGATTTGAGTTTTTTTGTGGGTGACGTCATAAGAGCTAGACCTTTTTGACCCACTTCATCAGGCCCTGGGCTCCGACCTCAGGAGCCAATTTTTTGTTTTTTTTAACGAGGCCAAAATCCGCATCTTTAGAGCCCTTGATGGGCTTTCTAGTGTTTGTGGTTGGGAAGTTATGGCCTTAAAACAATAAAATTAATCAATCAATCCCCTAGGGAATTGATCAATCATTGAATTTTTTGCATAACTTGCCAACCACAAAAACTGCACCGACTGTCTCGTTACACTAGAATAAGATTTTTGTTCTAAATTTCCCTAGTTGTTTTTTTTTCGGGTACACCCTAAGGAAACGCAGTGTGCTGCTGGTGTATTTGTGACTGTGACATCTGTAAGTGTTGATGTGAAGGTGTCAGCTCTTATCGAATTGGATGAAAAAACATAAAAACATTTGTTTTCCTAATGCAGCAATCGCAAAGGCCAAATTGTGAAAGCTGCAGAACTTCAGAGCGATGTGCCGTCTGGGACGCAAGCCCGAGTACAGCCCAACAGAAGATGGTTTGGTAAGGCAGAATAAAAAGTATATTTTAAAATTCCACTTGCCCGTTGCGCTTTTGCAAAAAATGTCAGTTTTGTTCCTGCGCCCATGGCCGAGTGTGCTGGTGCGCACTCCCAACGCACATGCCTACGTGCCGGTATTAAGTGGTTGTTTACTAAAAAAGCCGACTAGGCGCACGTGACCATTGCATGCTTGAAGCTTTATTCAACAACCTTGAGCTTTTAAGCCGTGCGACTGTATTTGCAATGGCTCTGACCAAGGTAAAGCGCATGTCAAACACCGCAAGGTTTCAACTCAGTGATGTTCTGCCGAAAAATGCCAATAGAGCAGCTGAAGGTCAATTCCTGTTTCGTCGAGGAAAAGAAGCGAAGCATCCAGATTTGGAAAAGGAACTGTTAGACTAGGTATACGATAAGAAAAGCAACGGGTACATCCTGATATTGTTGTGAATTCAAGTGCAGACTTTGAAATTTAGCGAAGAACTCTCGTTCAAAGCGTCAAGCGGGTGGACGCAAACGTTCTTGAGAAGACACGGGCGAGCCTTACGGCCAAAAACGAGAATTGTACAGAAGCTTACCGTCGACTTGGAAGAGAAGATGAAATAGGGCTCATTTGTGACAGTGCAGGAGAGGATTTTTAAGCCAACCAGATATTCAGTGTGGTGCTTTGGTAATGAAATCTGTTCAAAATATTTAGCACAACTTTTTAGCAGACTTCAGGGCTGCGACTTTATAAGCATGCGGTTTCTACACGAATAAATACAGTAGAATTTGCCTAATTCGTCACCTCAAGGGGATTTAAAAAAAGTGACGAATTAGGCAAAGTGACGAATTGCGCAGACAGGTGAATTTGTTTGAATTCCCACACGTACTAGCTGCTTAGACATCTAAAGCGAAACTGCAAATGACGAATTAGACGTATAAAACGCTTCTCAGGGATAAAAGGAGTTGACGAATTAAGCAAATTGACGAATTAGACGAACAGAAATGTGCATAAAAGATAGGGATTCTGCCGGGACCGACGAAAAAGCGACGAATTCGACGAGTTCTACTGTATAAGTCAACTCTTGCAGGTTTTTTTTTAAGCAAAATGTTAGGAATCCGGTATCGACCTGCAGGGATCTGATTTCTCTGTTTCTAGGGACCCGATTTTCTCTGATTCTAGGGATCCGGGTCCCTAAAACACCTCAAAAAAAAACCCTGACTCTTGTTTACTGTCAAGGACATGATGGGCAAGTCTTCTCTTTTTATCGAAAACAATGAACATAACTGAAGAACACACTTTTCAAGAAAAAAGTCTTACCATAAAAAATTTTAATTATGCGTGAAGTTGCTCGGTTGCAACGATTGCTTACGATCTCAGAGTCTACCTAGATTTGTAGTAAAGTTAAAAAATATTTTTCAGTGAGAATATAGTCTATGCAAAAAATAGCTACTTTTTCGTCGTCAGATTTGTAATATTCTGACGTGTACATTTTTTGAACGAATAAAAACGTAAAAAAGTCAGTTAATTTTTTATAGTTAAGCAATGGAAATTCATTAACAGTGCAGGTTTTTTAAGGACCCGAATAGGGTCCCTAGAATTGAAAATCAGGCCCCTAGAATCATAGAAAGTTATCATCGGGTCCCTACTGGTCCATACCGGGTATCTAACATTTTTCTTTAAAAAACCATGACAGTGAGTAGTATAAAAGGTCTATTTTTGTGTTGACATTAAATAAGGATCAAAACAATTTTGGCTTGTGTTAAATTTCCTAACAATGGTTTGACCTTATTCAGATACTAGAAGAAATTTGAGATTAGCGATTACAAACCATATCATCACTTGATGTCACAGTTGCGTTTCATTATCACTTAATAATTAAAGGCTATGCTAGCCTTAAGGTTGGAAACGGATTAGCCGCAAAACTGGTTTTGAGATACTTCTGAATGCTGAAAGTTTTGAAAACTTGTACAGTAGTATTGAAATTTTCAACTTATAACCTGTCCCTAATGTGTGCTTGGCATACACATCGCGATGCAGTTAGAAAGTTCTCTGCATCGCGTTGATCGGTTTGCTTCGAATTTACACTGGACAATAAATTGCTAAGACTCATATCCAGATCAACTGTTTCTTTTTCTCTTTTTTTGATGTTGGTCTGGTGGTAGCAGGGGATTCTCTGCAGACATAGCTGCATCTCGGTGGAACTTTTGGAAAAAAGAATGGTGACGTTTCAGCGTGTACTAATATGCAACAGTAAAACACAAACATGTGGATTTATAAAACAAAGCTTAGGGACAGGCATTCGAAATTGTCTTAAAAGGTTTAGCGTTTACCAAAAAAAAATTTTGTTCCGGCGGCTTGAATTTGATCCTCAATTTGCTAATCGCATAATTGCGACAGTTAGGTGTGAGCGGATCTTTTTTGAACGTAATGGAATCTTTCCTACTAGGCAGGTCCCAGTTTGTTACGAATTTCAAATGTCAAGTCTGATATATTACGTACGAATTGTGGTGTTCTACAAGGTACCGTGCTTGGTCTCTTGCTTTTTCTGGTGTATGTGAATGACATATCAAAAATATAAAATCTTCAATTGCCCGCTTTGCTGACGACACCGTTCTGTCTTACTCCTCAAAATGCCCCGAAAATCTACATAGCGTTTTGTCAAGTGATTTGAATACTTTACAATCCTGGGCTGACCTATGGAGTATCATTTTCAATGTATATAAAGTGAAATTCCTTACCATATCTTCAAATGTTTCTCATCATCCGCTTCTCCATTTAGCTAACCATCTGTTATCCGAGGTAGACTCCCATAAACAACTTGGTCGTATTTTCCACCGTTCGTCATCCTGGCATACGCACGTAATATCACAAGGCTATCACAAGACCGAACTTTCTTAAATAACGTAGATTATCCGTGCCAAGGTACGCACTCCTAATTTTATACCGTTCCTACATTTACCCCTATTGATTACGGTGATGTTATTTACGATAATATATCTACTGCAGACAGTTGTTGCTTGAAAAACATACCAACGACGGCTGTTAAACTTATCCTAGTTTGTATCCAAACCACGTCACATCTTACCCTAAGCCAATCTAACCCCTAAACTCTCGTGACCTAAGTAATCACTCACTCTCTGCGTCATGGTATGAACGTTCAACTTCCGTCATATCGAACCGCATTGTTTCATAGTTCATTTTTCCTAAAAGCTTCAAGGCTGGAATTCCATACCTACATCTGTCAAATCACTAGGACCAATTTTGTTTCGTTCCAAAGTAGCTGTTTTGATCTGTGGAAAGTCGCATGGAGTGCTGCATCTCTGTCGTGAATCCGCGAGCCACGTCCTGGTTGTGTATGCTTAGTTTACGTCACAGTACATTGAACCCAGACTAAAAACTATCGCTTGTGTTCGTGTGGTCTTTCCAAGACTGAGACTCACATTTTGCTAGAATGCGACCGAACCAGAGCTTCACTTCCGGTTATGTTAAATTCTGTTAGAATATTCTTTTGAAAGAACAGGTGTTCACACTATGTCAACTAAATGGTCTCAGTCAAGCCACATGGTATCGTATTCTCTCATTTGCCCACGGTAAACTAAAACGCCCTTCCTCTTTGCAATTATGTGATGCCATTTGTAACTTTCTTTCAACAGCTTTAGCGTAGTTGTAAAGATTCGTATTTTTTGCGCTGGGAGCTCACCATTCTTTTCCTAACGTTATGTTATCAATTTTCTTTTGCATCTTTATTTATTAATTTATCTTATTTTGCATCTTCTGTTATTGACATTTTTGCCATCATATTATCGTATTGCAACTGGTACCGGCAGATGGCATACCAGGCTCCGGTCTGCCGTCGTTTGCCGTTAAATAAAATAAATAAATAATCGTTATGTCCAACCTGAATAAATGTGAGAGGGTTACTGTGTTGAGGGCGGGTTTAGCGAGAAATTTTTATTGGGGTTGGCACCTGGCGGAATTGGCAGTCAAAACGATATCCGCTCTCCGAAAATCGGTGTTGTCCCAAATAACCATCGGTCACACGCGTGGTGTCGCTTTATCACCGCATCTTGCTTATCGCGCTCGCTTTGTATTGCAGGAAACACTCGGGTTATTTCGCAAAGCAGCTTGCAGAAGTTTCAAGAAGAAATCGGGAACGTGATAAGAGATCCATATCAATTTGTTTTGAAGCCGAGCAAACTCCCACTGTCATTACTACATGAAAGAGCAAAGGTCGGTAGAGATGTTGACTTTTTTCAAACAGAAACTTAACTTGTATGCGTTAATTGGGTTTCCGTTTCAACGCTTTATATTTGTCGTTAGCGCTTTTCACTTATTGTAAGCTGCTGATGGAGACTAAGCAGAAAGTGTCCGAAGTAGATTGTAAGCTCTGCGGGGGTTGTCTTATTAATTATGTTAGTTAAAAGCGTAATGACCCAGGCCCACAACCAAGGGGTGGGTAACGAGAAATTTCCCCATACCCCCAAAAGTTTCAAAAACATGTTTACTTATTAGGTACATCAAGTTTCAATCATTTTTACCCCCCCCCGAAAATATCAGCTGGTTCCGGCCCTGACCTCTCCCAATTCCGGCACACCGAGGACGGATGGCGCATTGCAAACGCCCCTTTGCAAGGTCATACCTGCTTCTACCTGGGCATCACAATTGAGCGCCCCGTGGTGAAAGAAACGTTAACGATCAGCGAGCTTTGGAGTAGATGCAGAAAACATTCATTTGACAGAAGTGTTTGCTTCACGGACTCGTTTGTTTCAGACTTCCCGAGTCCACATTCTCGACACAGAAAGTTTCGAATCGACTTTCGGAAAAAAGGCAACAAGGAAAAAACCGAATATCGTCGTCACCGACTTGCTTGAAATGAACAAAAAAGTAGGTGATAGCGCTATCAGTGCCGTATGGTGATGCTGCATCAAGTAGAAGTAAATTTTTCGTGCTGGATGTTGTAGGTGGAAGAGTCGACCGATGCGTATGACACGGAGAAAGATGAAGACTTGGTTCGCGATTGGGACGGAACCCACCGCATAGCGCTCGCCAACTATTACACGGCTGGCCAGTCCCGGAGAATTTGGAACGAATTATACAAAGTGAGTAGGGGCGTCGTGCTAGCGAAAAACCCGGGGAGTGGGTTTATTTTTCGAAGTGAAGAGCGAAAAGGGGCCGTCAACTTTTGCGCATCGCAGTTATCAAGGAATCTCCCGTCATTGCTTCAAAAACCCCGTTCGTCTCGTCCGCCCATGGACGTGGGCAGTCCAGAAATGTGAGAAAAAGTCGCCACTGAAAATGAAAGAGTCGAATTGTATGCGTGTGGGCCGATGTTGTTGGGCAAGTGCATTTTATATTTTCGGCAGTTTACGTGTTGTTGGTATTTCACCAGGTACTGGACTGCTCTGATGTGGTGATTGAGGTGTTGGATGCGAGAGATCCCATGGGAACGAGGTGTCAGCGCGTTGAGAAATATTTGGCCAAGGAGAAGCCTCACAAGCATCTTATTTTCGTTTTAAACAAAGTCGATCTTGTACCGACGTCAGTCACTGTAAGCACCCTTTCGCACTTTGCGTTGATCATTCCGAAGAATGTCCGAAATACTTCACATTATGTTTGCTGCTCTAACCCGGCAACATTTATGAGAGCCGGTAAACCAGTTTCACTGTTGTCTTCCTCGCTTGTTCGGCTCCAACCATTGTGTATTTTGCAAACTCCACCGTTATTTATATGTTTCGATTGGTCAGCATGCGATAATGCTTGTTAAAATGTGGTTGGTTTGCATAATATCTTAATTCAGGCGTTACTGATTTGAACGTAATCTTGTTTTTTAATAGGTAGCTTGCAGGACGTGATGACATAGATTAAAAGTAAAATGTTCCTAACACTTTTTTTATTTGTTACAGAAAGCTTGGGTCGCAATTTTGTCCAAAGAGCATCCGACCTTGGCTTTCCACGCATCAATTACCAACCCTTTCGGAAAGGGAGCCCTGATAAATTTGCTACGACAGTTTTCAAAGGTTTGCTCCGTTTGAGTTCGTATCGAAGTGTATACATTTATGGTGTGGTTTGTCGTAAATCAAGCGGGTGATGCCGCAACTGTCGTAAATCTTGCGCACTGCTTACCATCTCTTTTCGTGTCTTTTTCTTTGCAACCAGCTTCATTCGGACAAGAAGAACATTAGTTGCGGATTTATTGGTTATCCGAACGTCGGAAAAAGTTCAATCATAAACACGCTACGGAAAAAGAAAGTGTGCAAAGTCGCTCCGTTGGCTGGCGAGACGAAAGTAAGTCGACAGTGTTTGTTTTCTGTTTCTAATCAAATGTTACTTTTCGGAAGGGTGACAAAAGCATGTTGTGTTCGTAATAATTAAATATATTCTGTTGCACCTAACTAGCTGCGGAAGCACAGAGTCAAAACATTTTTTATTCCGTTGTTTTTGTTTAAACGTTTTTTTGGGAATGCCTCTCGTTATATTCTGCACCTTGTTGAGGCAAAACTAATCCAGCGCTTCCATTAAGGTGTGGCAGTACATTACCCTGATGAAAAGGATTTTTTTGGTGGACTGCCCTGGAATCGTACAACCAACCGGAGACACCGAAACCGAAATCATTTTGAAAGGAGTGGTGAGCGTTAAAGGTTTTATGTAGTCTGATGTTGGTGCGGAATTTCGAATATCGTCTCAAACAATTACAAATTAGTGGAGGTGCCACAGAGTTGTTAAATTGATTTCAAATCAAAGAAGTTTTCTACCATGTCTATTGATTCGACGGTGGGGTTTTCGTATGTTTGTGACTTGAAAAGAAACTCGTGTGCAATATCTAAGTTTCAATAAAAGTTTTGCTCCGGGGATGACTTGGGTTCCTGCAAGATCAAACCAACTTTGTTTTAATCCTTTTTTCGTCAGTCGTATTCGGACTTTAACTTGTTTTAAACTACATTAAAAGAACGTTTAGTTTGGTTTCATTTCATTCGAGTTGTTGCGTTTGGTCTTCACTCAGGTTCGCGTTGAATACGTTCAAGAGCCAGACCAGCACATCCCCGAAGTTTTGCGTCGCGTCAAACGTGAATACCTTTCGCGTCAGTATCTTATCGAGGATTGGAAAGACAGCGAGGATTTCCTGACGCAAATGGCCAATCGCATGGGAAAGCTGCTGAAGGCAAGCGTCAATACTTCAATGACCTTATGACATTGTTGAACTGGTATAATTTTCAAATACCTACGCATAATGTTTCGTAAACATCTCTGTGCGATAGTCAAACTCACCGTTATGAGCGTACTTTTCAACTGCACCAATTGTAGGAAGCAAGGACGGATTTCGGGAGCGCGGGGCCCTAGGCCATCTTAGTTTTTGGGGCCCCACGCAAGTGTCACCTATTTAACCGTTTGTCTGAAAAGCCCTCTTGAGTAGTGTCCCCTCGAAAATCTATCTTTTGTTGTGCCGACTTTGGTTCTACCGTTAGATCAGGTATGCCCAACCCGCGGCCCAGTCGAAGGTTTTCTGCGGCCCAGTTTAGATTTTTGCTGTAGTAAAGGTATCCTACATCTCACAATCTGTCCAGGTCCTTATTTTGATAATCTTGAATTCGACATTTTGATGTAGGGTAGGTGGTCCTCAGTGCCACTTGATCACGTCTGTTACCATTGCACTTGAGGATTCGAACGCTTTCAGCGCATTGCTAAATACAGTTTGCTAAGGTCAAAGTAATCCTTTCAATGTGCAGTCCTCATTAATATGTTATTCAACGTGCGGCCCTGGTTAAGATAGTGACATAATTTTTGGCTCAGTAAGTCATTTTGGTTGGACATAGCTGCGTTAGATCTTCAACAGAAAAGGCCTTTCCTACATTCTTATAAAAAACAAATGGCATTGCAATCTTTTCGTTGAATTTATATAGCTGTTTCGTGTAGTTCAGAAATTCTCTTCGTTAAATTTCTTGATTTCAAGCATTTTTGTTAGGTTTGTTTTTCGGACATTTTCATGCGGGACCGCGTTGCCGCCCCCGAAAATATCGTCTAGCTGTCGATCTGATCGTAAACTCCATTTTTTATAGTACTGTAACAATAGCGACGTATTTTATGAACCAAACAAGCACAATCCATTCAGTGGACACAGGGCTTATTTATGCCGTTTTGAAGTTGTCATTTTCAAAGCAATACAAAATATAATGTTTTAATCCTCCATCTATGCCATAGACCGATGGTAAACAGCATGAAGACAAGTTTTTCACAGCAGCAAAGTATTGTCACAACACCCTCAGTTAACCATATGAAGTAAGCCCAATGTAGACACGTTTTTCCAAGTAAAGCTCACGGGAAACCGTTCTAGCTGATTCAACTAACATATAGAGTTTCAACAAGCAATCGCTGTTTGCTTTGCGGGAAATCTTGTAAAAACAATGAAACGTAGGATCAAATAATGACAAGATTGCTTTTCATCAGAGTTTTGCCGTGTCTGGCGGTCTTGCGTTGTTACGCGCTTTTTGTCAGTGGAAAATTGAACATCAATTAAATGCGTTTTTTTTCTATTTCGTTCTTTTTCTGTTACCGCTTTCATACTGACGGCCTGCATCTTTCTCACTCCCAGATGCACAGTATTGTCGTGTTGTTACTGTACTGATAAGAGCTTAGAGTAGACATTTGCATTTCCGCTCGTTATGCCTCTGCGCAGTTTCGCGAATTTTTAGTTAATATTAAGTCGTTATAGGAAAGAGTTGCGAGGGGCCCCCAAAAGCGCGGGGCCCTAGGCCATGGCCTATGTGGCCTATGCGTAAACCCGTTACTGGCATGAAGTAAATAATTTTTATTTCACAGGGGGGATTGCCGGATTTTAAAACCGTGTCGAAAATGATTTTGAACGATTGGCAACGCGGAAGAATCCCTTATTTCGTCAGACCGCCAGGATTCAATGAGAAGCACGTAAGTGTTTTATAAAAAGGTTATACCTAAGGTCTTTGGTCGATCAGTTCTAGTTACATTAAATGCTGTAAAAACCATGCATCATGTCCTGGAATACGTTTCCTGATGAATTTGAAAGCCAGTTTTTTTTGTTTTTTTACAGTGGTATCCCGCGTGAAAACTATGCAATTGTAAAGTCGATTTTTGCGATTTCTTGCTTAAGCAAACACAACGAATCAAGTATTTGTTCTTGGATGCTGCTGTTGGTCTCGTGGTTGAAGATGACTAGCTGCTCGTTAGTTCTTCGCCCTTGAATTGTCCGTATGCTTAATAGAAATTTCTTTTGGGTTGATGCTGGTTGTTTTTCGGTCATAGACCGAAACGTTTTTGAAATGACCGAAAAAAATTAAGTCATTTCGGTCAGGATATTTGAAAATATAGGCTAATGAACACTGTTACAACGAGTTTTACTACAACTGTGAGACAAATGACCGAAATGTTTCAGTGACCAAAATGTCTCAGCAAAAAATGACCGAAATATTTTAGCGAAAAAAAACAGGGTTGATGAACAAAGCGCCTACGACAAGCTTGATAAAACAGACACTTGGTTGCGGTTGTGCTACAGTTTTTCACTTGACAGTTTTCGCAAACGATTTGTTTATTCAATGATCTAAATTCGTCAACTCTGCTGTGCCGCCATTTCGTTTTCGAAGTCACACGGCGTGTTGACAAAATTAAAACGGTAGTTAAAGTAGTTGAATGCGGGATTGTCCACAAAGTTTTACAGCAACTGGTCGGGCGATCTTGTACCGATAAATTTTAGACCAATTTGTTGTTGAAAGTTGTGTTTGAGTGTTTGGCCCACGCGCTCTTCCACGCGTTGTAAAATGTCGCCGGCTTGTTACAGGAGCATTTGCTACGCAAGTAATGCTGCAATCAGTTTTTTAAATGCGAACTTTTCGTGTTATTCATCGCTCAGTGACGACAAATTCGTATCTTTTTTAAGTGCTCAAGTAACTAGTCTCCACATAGGTAAGAGTTTGAACAATCAGCAAATTTTTAATAGGAAATCGATTTCTTGTAACACTAGGCATCGACGCTCCTACAACCTTATTCAAATATTTTTTAAGTGCGAGGCTGAATCGATGCTTCGGGTGAACAACTTTTAAATGTTGAGAGCTTCTTGCTAATTTTTATGAAATAGTCTATTTATTCAGTTGGAATCCACGTAAAAATAATATGCGCCTAGATTCCGTTATTTAAAAACATTTCGTTAGATTCGACCCATAGGAAGATCCTCCAGGACTACAAAACAAACTTTAGCCTTGCGGCAAGCTTCTGAGGAATCTGCCTGCTTTCTCAGGTATTGCTACGAAAATATTTTAAGTGCATCAAAAAGTTACTGCAGTCAACCATCACCAAGGTGATGAACGCTGAGTGCTTCAATGTAACCGCGATGGAGGTTTTGGGTTGAACGCCAGTTCAGTTAAACTCTAAAGTGTTTTCAGGATACTTCATTTGCTGATGAATCCCAAGAAAGCCGCGCCGATCAACCTGCCAGCCCATCACGTGACGTGACCTGCGAGCCTGACGCTGACCGTTGTGAAAGCGAAGACAGCGCTGAATCGAAAACGGCTGCACAGCTTGAGAAAGAACTCGAGCCTGTTCATCAAGATTTCGGACAAGTTAAAGTTGGCTTGCAGTTTACGGAGGACCGCGATGAAAATCTCTCGAATGTTGCCGTCGACGAATCGGTACAAGTATTATTCATGTGCTGAGAAACATTTCAGGGTTGATATTACCGGGTTCCCACGCGCGGCATTGAAAGTATTTAAATGTATTTAATTGTGATGTGGGTTTTCAAGACCTTGAAAAAGAATTGAATTTGTCCAAAATGTGCATAAAGTATTGAAAAAGCATGGAAATTCCAAATTTAGCCATTCCTTTAATTACCTTTCATTCTTTACCGCTGATGACAGTTTTGCAGATGGTTTTTGCATTGTGTTCCATGAATCAAATTTTGGGAAAATGAAGGTAAGTGATGGTAGTAAAGTTTTTTCATTTAGCATTGAAAAGGTGTTGGAAAAAGTATGGAAAATGTTTTTTGAAAATGTGTGGGAACTCAGATATGAGTGGTCGCGCTGCTGTGTTGATGAAATCCGTGTACTTTTCTTTTTTTCACTTTCATAAAGTTCGCCAGTGTTGAGACCGTCATTTCAATTCCTTTCCAGAGCACAATCGAAACCGTCAGCGACGTTTCTGAGGAAAATCGACCCGATTCGCTGGAAGCTGAAAACGTTGAACCGCACGATAACGACGGAAGCGAGGAAGAAATCGCCAGCAAGAGTAAACAGACTTCTGCGAAGCTAAAAAAACTAAGGAAATTTTTGTCATCCAACATGAAGCGAAGGCACGAAACTGTGAACAAGATCAGCGCACAGATTGAACGGGGCGCGTTAACGAATTCGCACACAATTGCGCATAAAAAAAGGAAAAGCCAAGGTAAGATAAGCACGAAAATGTTATTTGCACTAAAAATACTCGTTTTATTGTATGATTTTCCAGTGTGTATTTGTCACACGTGTGTATAGGTCAAGACCATGTGCCCTAGCTCGTTTTCTGCTTCCGTTTGATACATTGTCGCAGGCTATTGTACGTTTTTGTTGGTTTTAATGAACGTTTGTGTCTTTGTCGTGCAATGCAAGCAAATAGTACCGCGAACACTTGAAACAAGCTGATTATCTTTCTACTGCTTTTCAAAGGTGAATGCGAATCGGAATCGATCATGCAACCTGATATTATGACATCGAAACAGGTGGGATTCTTGCATTTCGTTTTTTTGCGAGAAACAAACTCTGCAAGCTTCCTTGTTCATTGCAGGCGGTGGTTGACCGTTTTTTTGTATTTTCAGACAACTTTTTACAAACCTTGGTTTTCTGGAATTGCATTTGCGTTGTCATTCATTCCATGCCTCTGGTTTTTACTGCCGTTGTAGTCCTTCCTGTTTTTTCAATCGTAAAAAGCAGTTGGTGCTGTTTTTTATGTGCTTGCTTTAAAAAAGTTGTTGTAGGAGTTGTTGCACACTCTTAAAACTGCGATACACTTGTTTTTGGTATATTTTTAATGACCGTTACATTAGGAGCAAGGCATCAAATTTTAGTAGATCTAAAATATAAAAAACTTTTGCTCAACTGTTAATTTAAAAACGATCACAGCAAAAAACGGACAAAATCTTTAAAAGCTGAAATGTCGGCGTAGGTTTAAGTCAGCAGTTGGGGAAGTTTGGAGAGAATAATTTCAAACATGACGTAGATCAGGTCCGTCGCCAGTGGGAGTCGTAACCATTGACGCCCTCTTTTAATGTTTGCATGCGGTCCCCCAACGAAAAGCTAGCAACGCACTTAACTTAGATAAGCTGTATGTCCCAACAAGTGGCGCAACTAGAGGTTTNGTCCAGGGGAGGCAAAACTTAGCTGAAAGGGGGCCCACTGGCCACCATATGCCGGNCTCTAGCCNACACTCAGATAAATAGTTAAATGATAGTGAATCCGGGTGTCGTGNATGTCTACAACACCTCGAAAAACGCAAAAAACAACCTAATGAAAACTAAAAGAATATTAATTAATTATCAAAATGTTAGCTAAAGGGGGTCCAGTTTTTACATTAAGCTTGCCAGGGGCCGGCTCGCCCCCTGCCCCCCATCAGTTACACCAGGGTTTTTTTAAGGCGTTTTAGGGACCCGATTCGGGTCCCTAGAATCAGAGAAAATTATCATCGGGTCCCTAAAATCAGAGAAATCGGGTCCCTACAAATCCAAACCGGGTTCCTAACATTTTCCTTAAAAAATCCCTGGTTACACCACTGGTCCCAACATCCAATGTCAATCAACTGGCAGACTACTGTGGTTGGGAAAATGCGTATTCTGATCTAATAGAGCAGCTGATTCAATGGGAAACAGTGTTGCGTTTCAGTCAAGCTTGCTTGATCACAGTTTGATAACGTTTACTGCAGAAAATAAGCGTTGTTTGCGCCACTGTGTAGGCGCTTGGAAAACATAATGCGTGTTTGAGCTTTTCTTACAAGCGACGTCACTGCTACGATCAAAATCTTACAAACAATGCTGTTTAAAACTTATTTATGCAAATTCGGAGGTTGTCCAAGTATGGGGGGCACTATAGCAACCATATGCCATATAGCAATTTGAATCTACTTTCACATCCAAACCGTGATACTTGCACGTGTTATGACCGCCATGTAGAAAGCTGATGTTGAGCACATTTCAAGGACCCCCACTAGATCCGGGGTCATCGTAGTTGTGGCAGGAGCGTGGGTCAGTCACAAAATCTAAGCCACCTGGCGTCTCGAGCTTTCCAAAGCGAAGCAGATTAGTGCGTAGGTTCTCACCAATTGTTCCGGCATCAGTCTCCAGAAGCACGCCGACCTTGATTGCTTCCTTGACTTTATTCAGGTGTAGAACAGACTCACAAATACACGGGAACGTGAAGTCAGAGCAACGTAGCGTTAAAACTGTTCAGTGCAAAATAATGTGGAGCAGCAGCGCTTAAACCAGCTATGTCCAACCGCGGCCCAGTTCAGGTTTTCGCTGTAGTAAAAGTATCCTACATACTGACAACCTGCCCTTATTTTGATAATCTTGAATTTGACATTTTTGATGCGGGTGGTCCTCAGTGCCACTTTATCACGTAAGTTACCATTGCAGCTAGAAATCGAACGCTATCAGTACATTAGCTTAAGGTAAATTTAGTTGGCTAAAATCAAAGTAAGCTATTCAATGTGCAGACCTCATTAATACGTCACTCAGTGTGCGACTCTGGTTAAAACAGTGACATAATTTTTGGCTCACTAAGCCATTTGGGTTGGACGTAGCTGGCTTAAATGTTAACAGGAGCGAACAATCGCCGTGGTGCAGGTCAGCAGGCTATCATGTCGTGTCAACTGTTGTGCTGTCCACAAAACAAGTACGCCGCATTCAACCGCGAGCAGAAAATGCCTGAAATCACGCTTTGAGAACGTACAGAATACAAAAGCGTATATGCATCCACCACAGACGCATATATTATTCCCCGGGCCTAACTTTCGAATTCCAAAACAGCATTAGCATAATCAAGCCAAGCGTTGGTGTCAGTCACGGTGGCAACTGATGCGCGGAGATTGTGCCGCTTCGTAGACGTATATTTCACGAGTTTAGAGCCAAGCCAGCTTGACCGTTTGTTTGAACTGGCCAAGACGCTGCTGAACTTGTGGGAATTTTAAGCAAATCAAGGAAACAACAGAGCGGCATCAGCTAAAAGCGCTGTATTCGCAGAAATAGTCATCAACTGTTGTAGAATGCTCACAATGTACTACTGTATATCGTTTTCACTGCGCATCTTAACAAAAACTATAATTGTTGCAGAAACGAAAAGCTCAACGCGACCAAAGGCGCAGCAAAACCGGAAGCCAGTATTATGCAACAGCCAACGTGAAAAACAGAAACCGTCGTAAGAAGAACACAACCTGACTGGTTTCTTCCGTTTCAAATTTGTCTCTCCGCAATGAATATCGTAACAGATGCCTTGGCTAAGATGTCGATCTGGTTCGTTTGGATTTACCGAACGTTGGAGCTGGATCTACATTGTTGTATTTATTGCGTGTTTTGTGGAGATCCTGTTTCTTGGAATTGATTACTTCACTGCATATTCGCAATGTCTGCATGGCGCGCAATAAAATGATCCAGTTGAAGTCACGTGTTTCTTATAATGACTATTCTGGTATCCCATCGTATTCGATTCGTTTGTTACCGCAATTATTGTTGTATAGCGAACTATTTTTATCGCACTGTCGCCACTATTTCGACGAAGTAAGCAAAAGGGTATTGGGGCTTATCAGGCAACGTTTCTCCCATCACTTGCTACTATTTTTTAAGCTATANTGAGCGAACAAAATAAAAAGACTTCTGGGAAGTAATGCTCCCATTGTGGATATGTCCGAAGTTTNAAAAATGATTTTGACATAGCGGTACAAATAAGTGGCCTTATGNGGATATGATTCAAATTTCACAGGTCAGTGANTCAGAAACTTGAGTATCATACATACCCCTCACCCGAAGTCGCAGATGATCGCGGAGCAGGTGTCCGGAGTTTGCGTTTAACGCCGCAGTCAAAGATTAATGTTCTACCAGGAGCAGTTGCCGGACCGGAGGCAACGCCAAGGTCTGTCCAGGAGCGTGTCAAAAATTTTAAAGAAGCTATAAAAATTTCTGTAGTGATGATTATTGTGATCAAACAGAATGGAATTCATTCAAACGTGTTTTCTGACCAACGTCAGCATTGTCATATGTCACTGTAGTTCGACACTGTGTGGGAGCAACGAGCATACCTCTAATGAGTGTTAATGCATGTCTGCAAAATATATGAGTGGCAATGCAGTTCGCGAATATAGGTTAGAAACCGTGCAGTAAACTTAGCAATGAAGGTCTAATGACTTGAAACAAAAGAGCAAGAGATATAACAAAAAGCAATGGTCAATAAAACAGACTATGAAGATGTCACAGGATGCCAAAATGACCTACACAGTGATAGGATTTGACTTGTTAAAAGTAATGTTATACAAAATTTATCTACATCGTCCATGTTTGTAGTCTGCTCACCACTTGCATGGACCAACCTCTGCCCCGTTTGGAGCTATATTGAAGAATATTCGCAGTATTTCTTGATAATTGCAGCATATAACATTCAATTGTTTTGTAATTATAATATTGAATCGTAAGTTCAATGATAAAACAAACTCTAGCTTCGTGGCTCACTGTGAAGTATCTGCCTCCTTGGCTCCGCTTTCAACCTTTTGCTACGATTCAAACTTGCACATCTATCTTTCAATAGCTGTAAGCCACAGTAGTGACGTACGCAAGTGAACACATTGCAGTTTATTTCACAGGGAAACTAATTTCGTGAATTCACACACCTTCAGTCCTGAAAGCAGTAAGAAAACTTTCCAGCGAAATGTTGACACTCAGGGCCGCAACCAGATGATATTTTCGGGGGGCAAAATGATTGTTATTTGTACCTAGCAGCCAAACATGTTTTTGAAAATTTTGGGAGGGCTATTGCCTGGTTACGGGCCTGTTGACACTGAGCAAGAGTTGCAAAAGAGACGCACGTACTGTGGCTAGGAACACGAAGCAAGAGCGGCAAAATTTAGGTTTTTCAATACTGACTATACCAAAACCCTGCAAAACTCAACTGCTAACCAACCTAGGCCTGAAAATGGCTAGCAAGCACTTTCTGAAGCCAGGATACACTTCTGTAAAGATACACAGCAGCGCTGGCAACAAACGGCATGGTTTATGAGTCAGCGCGTCTAGAAGGCATACGGCAACGTGGTAAATTTCGGTAAAAAGTTTTTTTGGCTTGGTTAGATTAATATTAAGTTTCTCTCTTGCTCAAGCACAAATAAAACACTCCTGCAAAGTCGAACAATTAGATTGGGGACGTAACACGAAACATGTATGCTGTTGTTCCATTGTTTTGCCAACCACAGCTTTGCTTGTGGTCAGGCGCGTAGTCAGAAATTTTGATAGGGGGGACAAACAACATCCAAGTCTCAACATTTAAATATATAATGCCCCTTGTTTTTAAAGCATCATCCATAAAATGTGCCTTTCTCTGGCGCTTCTTTTTCTGAATAATTCTATTCAGATTTAAGCCGGCAAATATAAAGTTGTTTTCCTTGAATTGACAAGTTTGAAAAGTTTATTTTTAATAAATTTCCAAGTTTCTACTTTGAATGAAAGCCACCATTTTCTCGTAAAACTTTCTTGCGAAAGCGTTTGTGAAGATTTTGATGCTATACTCGTAAGTGCAAGATCTGCAGTATGCTTTTTTCAGCCGATATTGCAGTTGAGCAA
>JGI24158J21664_10001448_pt1 | contig 26768 bp, 17 predicted proteins | sample Ectturendosymbi3_FD_21664 | JGI IMG/M metagenome (IMG submission 21664) | reverse complement strand
TCAAGCTGATTCAACTTATTTTCATATTCAACCATCTTTTTTTGTATTCCGTTTAGCTTTTTCTCAAGATTTTGTGTGATATTAGTTAGATTGTCCAGTTTTTCATTCTGAATGATCATTGTTTCTTTCAATTGTTTGATACCTTGCCAGAGTTGATTGAATTTTTTTCCTTCTTTTGAACTTGACATCATGCTTGGTTTCTTAATATCCTATATCAATATATCAGTATTCAGCAGCAAGTTGCATTTTATTTGATACAGTATTAAGTTAGGTTTTTACACACACTATTGCAACACTATACCACACTATCCCCTGTCTTATTCAAATGGAATTTTAAATGTTCTGTAAACAGACAAAATATTACGAATGCTGTTTAATGTTAACAACTATTTGTGAACAACAGTCTTGCCGTGAGCAACATTGGCATAACATGCGGGGCAAGCTAAAGAAGGTCATAGGTACAAGCAAGGTTATTGACTGGCTAATATATGATTAACTGCATAATTAAAGATATCAACTACGTTTCGTCTTTTTTGAGACGTGCGGGACACTTATAAAAAACATTTCACTGGAACGGTGGTCAACAAAGTTTTTTATACGTATCCCAATATAGGTCACGACATTTTCCTGCTTCAGTAAAGATTCTCCATGCTCTATTGCAACATACCATTAAATTAAATGCCAAAGTGACGCAGAGGCATGCTTAATTTAGCAGTTACCAACAAATTTCTTTTCTACAAAACAAAAAAAAACGTTGGAAACAGGTTGGCTACATCTTTCGAAGTTTTAAAGTTGGTGGACGCACACATTTGAAGTGTTATTTCGCAACGTTTGATGTTAACTTGATTTCTAAATACGGGGCATCGAATCAAAATTTAATATTCAGCAGGTACCCTTGCTCTTGCTGTGTGCTTCACGCCGGAATTATCAAACAGTGAAATTGTGAAAACTCTTGTAGTTACACTTTGGTAGACGAGAACAATTATATTTTTGCGCAGTGGGGAAACCTGGTACTGGCTACACTGTTGCAAACTAACCTGTGAGCAACTCCGCTTGCAAAGTGCTGGAATTACAGCGTTGAACTCACAAAATGTATTTGTCTATAGTGCTGTAGATGCTTTGAAGAATCGTAGTTACGTCTAACCGCTTTTTGTGGAAAAACTTGGGACATTGCTATTTCTCCATTTCAGTTTGTTTTGAAAAGTAGCTGGCTGTGAATCATCAAAACGCACTCTAGTCATTATGACCTAACCAAAAGCAATGGCTAAAACGTGGATCCAGAAAGGCTGTTGCTAGCAGATAGGTTGATATCTTTGTTGTATTGCAGAAACGTTTCATTTAGGCTTGAGACAATTAATACTTCAAGACATCAAACGCTGTCAACTGGTTTTACATTTTTGTTACCACGTAATTAACTGATTGCCACCGGGATTTGTAGTTAGAAAAACCAAAACGTGGTTCAGGGATGGTGATGATTTATTTTATTGACTGATTGCCTAGTTATCTCATTTAGTTTGAAATATTAGTAAGCTGCGTATAGCCCACCATTTTTCAAACATTCCAACGTCTGTCAGAAAAACACAACGTTTCATATTCAGCATAAAATACAAAGTTACAAATGCAAAACCCTGCAAGATGTCTCATTGTTCGAAGAGTAATTTTGGATCTAGCTGAAAACGTTTTCAAACCTTGAACGCACAATCTAGTGTAGCTTATACGGTATGGTTAGGACATATGTACAGTTACTTACGAGATCAACAGACCCCGGAGAGTTTTTAGCATTTTCCAGCACTATGCAGCATAAAGCTTCGAGAAAGCATACCACCGGGCTCATCTTGAAAAGCTTTTGGAAGTTTTGCGGGAGTACGTCTTTGACTGCCGTTTGTTACTGGCCGTCTAGTCACTAGTATTACTTCTCAGAAGTTTGTGTCCGTGTCGGCAGAGTTAAATAACAACCGTTTACCATTGGTGTTGGACTTCGACTCGGGTGTGTGCTGTCACCGCTCATTTTCATAGTCTACATGAATTGGATAGACAGCCACAACCGAGTCGAGGAGGGTGTCACAGGCGGGAGCTGCAGTATCAACCGCTTACTTTTCATAGACGATTTGGTACTGCTAAAGCATCTTCTCCACAGGGTCTTCAGCATGCACTCGATCGATTTTCTGCTTCATACGACCGAGCCTGAATGAAAATTAGCACCAAAAAGAGCGAGGTTTTATGTCTCTCTAGAAACCCAAGGCAGTGTATGCTACAAGTGAGCGGCAATAGACTGCAACAAGTGGAGACGTTCAAGTATCTTGGATTGGTATTTACGAGTGACGGAAGGCGGAGCAGAGGTTGATACACGGATTGGTAAAGCTAACGCAATTCTGCGTGAGCTTTATCGCTCTGCAGTCAATAGACGGGAGCTTTCAAACACCGCAAAGCTGAAAGTTTTAAATCGGTCTTTGTTCCGATCCTTACCTATGGTCAAGAATTTTGGGTTATGACTGAAAAAATATTATCTCAAGTGCAAGCGGCACAAGAAGGATTTTTGCCAAGAGTCCACGGTGTGACGCTTCGCGACAAAGTGCGCAGCTGTGAAATTCGCAGAGCCCTGAATGTCGAACCACTTCTCCTCCGAATCGAGAGATGCCAGCTTCGTTAGTTCGGCCATATGTCCAGAATGCTCCACGAAAACTGGCGAGGCAAGTCCTTCTGGCTAAACCCACGGGAAAGCGGCCCAAATGTTTTCCAAGGACCAGGTGGAGTGATTACATCTTCGTCCTTGCGTGGTACCGTCTTGGTGTGGATCCAGCATAACTATCTAAAATTGCTGTTGGCCATGAGGTATTTCGTCCTCTGCCCCCGCAACCGTCCCTANAGGAAAAGCGGGCATGNAAATGAATGAATGACTGAATGCAGCATAAAGCTTCGTTTTTCTAAGAAATAATTCATACGTAACGAAATTGAAAGTTTCAGTTNTTTCAAGGATCAAAGCACGATTACAGAGATCACCAGCGTTTTGGATGGGAAGTTAGTCCACGGTCTTAATAGACGTGCTATCCAGGCTGAATTAACGCTTCTAAAAAGTACCCTGTTTAGGCCAAACACCTAGTTTTCATGAAAGTGCCCAAGTTTTAGTTTATTATGTTCTGAAGATATTACAAAAACAAAATAGATAGTCTACAAGCTTAATTAGATGGACTATACTTATCACTAGAATTCACCTGGTAGTAATTGTTGCCTAATGTTTTTTTTATTCTGAAATGAGGGTGGCTTAATTGGAGTTTACTTTTAATTTCGTTCTTTTTTCAGATTTTTCATGAGTTTCAAAATCGCTTATCTCAGTAAAATCAAGGCATATTTTTGCTTCTTTTTGACCTGTGTAAAAATACGTTGTGGCTTTTTGTGCATGGTGTGACAAGTCAATAAAACTTGTTCTGCATTTCAATAATTGGTTGTACTCACGATTTTCGAATTCAACAGATTCACGTACGATCTTATGTTCACGGTTTCATACATGTAGTTAGCTTTTTTTCTGCAGAACGAAAGAAACAAAGTATGTTAATCGACTTTTGCAGAAAATGTGGAAGAATGTTTGCCGTTTATGCAGCTAGAACTTTGAGCGTATTTGTTAAAATACAATCAAACCTCATTTGAAAACCGTAGTATGTTCCTTTTTGCTTAATTTTGAAATCTTATTCTTGTTATCAATTGTTTTGCCTAAGGTGAAATGTTTTTATTTTTTTGCAATTTTAACTGCCATTAGATGATATGTCTACAGCTGTTGTTATCCTCTGCTATAAGTAAGCAACGAGAAAAGCTTTTTTTGTTTTTGATTCAAGGTATATACTTAGGTTTCATGAATGACAATAAACATTAAATTCCTATTTATTTCCAGAGCTTTTTTTTAACGTCACCAAGGCGCTTGATCAATTATCAACCGGTTCCCAGCGTATACTTCGCCACATACCAGGGTTTCATACTTATGCATATGATGGCAGCGATCCCACGAGAATAAATGATGGCGGATTTGATATGTACGACAAAGGAAATAAGGTAATTTTAATGTAATATAACTGGGATTGATCCTTTTGTTAGAAATGTTTGCATCTTGGCCAGATACTGATTAAATGTCCTACATCTCAGTGGGAGAAATATAGCGTGTTTGAAGATTTAACTAGATGTCTTCAAGGACTCTTTAAAAGTTGTGTGCAAGAGTAATCTGCTAAACTTGCGCAAATTACTTTATAGTGTTTCAAGTTATAGAAAAAAGATGTCGAAACAAGATCAATAAATTTTCCTGAAGTTGCACTAAAGTCAAGCATATGCATGCGGGTCGTCCACTAGCACTAGTATAAAGAATTTCAAAAATATACTGACATGTTTCAACTGCTGTATGATTGCAATTATACACAAACAAATATCTTGGTCTTAAACGCCAACTTGTTTTATTTGCTTTTTACCTGCTTATGAAAAGAACCAGATAAAAATGACAAAGACGTCTTCTTAATTCTCAATATGGTTTAAATTTGCTGGTAGAGAGCTAAGAGTGGAAACAATGTCTGCGTTGGCGAAAAGCGTCGCGTGTGAAATGAGTACAATTCGTTTTAATTTTATGTGCGTTTATTTGTGACAGATCACCATACGAACAAATGGACATTCCACTGACATAGAGTATGAAAGATTTTATAAGTAAGTTTTATGCCAAATGAATCTCATAATATTCTCTGTTACTCGTACTGAAAAAATCTGTTTTTGTGGATTTTATTATCGGCTCACCTTCACTGGTGGAATGTAGATGGTCGTTGTTCAAGTCAAATCCCGCAGAACACAATACACCCCTAAGACGTTGGGTGGTATTTGAAAAAATGAAAATAAAATAGCCCACTAAACATAAAGTCTACTTTCATACAACTTATGTTCGCGGTTCCTCAGATATACACACCACAATTGATAACCAAATCTTTGGATTACACCGTGCTTGTACTGCACAATAAGTTTCTTGAGACCATGTTTGTAAAGATTTTTTTAAATGTCTCGTCTTATTTGCTTTGAAAATTACTTATGGTTGGGGGGTCCCGAGGAAAGGCTGAAGAGGGGAGGCCATTTGATGACGTCATCATACTATCATACTCAGCCAAACGCGATAAGACCTTCTGATCAAACCTAGGAAGGGGATACGCGGGCCACCAAGGATATGTTCCTGAGACTACGGCATGTCTGACATTATAGAAAAAAAAGATATTCATGATGTACACTTCTCTGAAAACATTGAAAGCTGGGAAGACAAAGTTAGCAACGCATAGAATTTAAGGGATAGAAAGCTGGCATCGCCCTACGCTTCTCTAGTTTTACAGCTGCTGTTGGATTCAGCTTTGAGAGCAGAGCACTTACACAATAGAATTGCTGTTGGGAGTCACTTTGAAATCAGAGTACTTACACATTACAGTGGCTGTTGGGGGCCCCTTTGAAAGCAGAGTACTTACACACAAGGGCGTAACGAGGTTAGATGGCGCCCGGGGCAAGTAGCAAGTTTTGCGACCCATGTTCAAACCTGAGGTCTTTCGGAAGCAAATGCACTACATTGAAGAAAATACTTTTGAGATTGCTGGGACTTTTCGGCGCTCTCCGCAGTCATTCGGCGCTCCCAGCAGTGATTCGACGCCCCCATAGTGACTCGGCCTCTAGGGAATTATTCCCTCCTTGCCCCCCTCGTTATGTCCCTGCTTACACAGTACAGTTGCGGTTGGGGCTCCTTCAAAAGCAGAGTACTTACGCATTGCAGTGGCTTTTGGTGGCCCATTTGAAAGCAGACTTCTTACATATGATCAACGTCGGAGTATATTACATGAGTGTACAATAAATTTTTCACCAAAAATGAGAAACATTTACACGTGAAACACCTTGAGGGGGGGCGAGTCAAGTGTCTCGCTCGCCTCACCTTAAACACACCTCTGCTCGTTAGTTGAAGGTTGTCACTTGCCTTAGAGTCAAGGCTTAAGGCTTAGACGTATTTTATTCATGTGCTTTGATACCGACTTTCCAATAAAAATTTTTGTTCTTAGGGATAATAAATTTGTGCGGCCGAATACAATACACTGCAACTTTACCATCAGCTTGCATCACGCAGATACTGCCTAAGATCTCAGAGGATGTATCAAAAAACGAATGCACCATAGAGTTTTTCTTCACAAGATACGTCAAAAGCTTTCAGTCAACGCCGATGGTGCGATCTCTTTTTTCCACTGGCATAATCAATTCAATTAAGTCTTGCAGGCTTGCTTAGGTTTATTTTTGTAATAAAATTTTATAACCTTTGTCGATTTTTTCTTGTAGATCGTCCACTTCAGAGTTTTATTCGAAGAAAATTTACCCATTTACTGCACTCTGGGGGATAGAGAACGGTGTAAACTCGAAATATAGTATAGAGGTAAAAACAGCTGATAGTTCGTGTGCAGTTAGTTAATTACATGTGCAAAGCTTGCATATTTTACCAAATAATAATAAATGAATGAAAATAACAATCAAAGTTATCAACCACGAAAATTTAAGATGATTTAAATTCTACTGACTTCTTTTTTGCAGCTTTCGTAGTAGTTAAACATTACCACTGCAGTTGGTGAATTGTTTTATGAAAAAGAGAAAGCTAATCGATGATAAAATTTGTTACAGGTTTCTTCTAATTATGGATCTGATGGAGCAGGATACATTGTGCGGTATAACGGAACAATTTCTGTTGGAAGCTATGTAGTCCGATACAAAGTCTTTCAAGTGTACCACGCTAGGAGCGATCCATCTGTTTGCGAGGTTTTCTTTGTGGTTGAGAACGAACAGGTAAATGCAAATTTCGAATACCTTTTGTATTCACGTAAATACTTTTTGAAATCAAAATGTACCGGTAACTGAGTTTTGGTACATCAATGAATTTTTAGAATGATTCTGTTTTGACTCTAAATGTCAGAGTAGCGTCAACAAGGTGCTGTAGATCTAAGACAAGAGAAAAGTGACATTCTTTGTTTTTCTTCACTCACACTGGTGTGTAGGCATCTTATTAGACGGACGAGTTTTTTGGCTCTGGAATGTAGTTGTTTTTAGTGGGAAGGTCTGGTAGGAATAACTTGTATGGAGCCTCAGAATTGTTTCCCAAACCATGGGAATATAATGCTGCAATTTTTAAAGCTTGGATGATCTTTTGGAAACACGTATTAGTTTTCATAACAATCGAATATACTTGACTGTTCAGTGACTGTAGGAAAAATAGGTTTTGATTTCAATACAACATGACTTAGGTATGATAAAAGAAGGTCTACACTCAAAGGGCGTGGAGGTATGTATGAAGCTTTGTTTAACTTTACCGCCCTTTCTGGTGGATAAAGGAGCTTTTGTTTATCGCTTTCAAGTACATAGTACACTGCCACATGAACAGTAATAACGAACAAAGCTAAATGAAGACAGACTTTTCTTCAACCAATTCTTGATATCTGCAATAAAATTCAGGGTATAGATTCTCGAACATTGTATGAGTAATTTAGTTTTACGCTCAATATTACAGATATCAGCTGAACTTTTCAAATGCGTTTCGTGATTTTGTTGAGGTTGCCTATCAAGCTCACTCTAAGCTATTGGCAGTTTGTTTTTAAATCCGATACTCTTGTCATGTTTCAATGAATGTTTTGTAACAATTCACGACGTATAAATTAGGTACGAGTGAAGTACAAGTTATTTCCAATGCTGTTGGTTGAGCAATAACATGAAGGTCAAGAAATCAGGAATATTTCCAACGTAAAACTACCTTTGGTGAAATTCAACGCTTGCAATACTCAGACATAGACTACAACTATGTGCCGTAAATTATGAGGTTGAACTCGTATCGAGGTACTTACCGTACAAACATTTAGACTAAAAATGATGACGAATAACAGTTTAGCCTATATATGTCACTATTTAGTCACCCACTTGTACAGCGCTAAGTTGTGAACATGACGCCAAATTGTAACCGTGGNTGGGTCAGTTTGGGAGATCTGTAGTTTTTGGGAATCTGGAATACCTTGCTTACATCATTTTCTCAGGTCCACTCTGGCCCTGAGNAATGAGGTCTGACAGGGCTCCACATATTTTGCCAAATGTTCTGTTTAAAAGGGTAGGCTGAGTTCTTAAGCCATGCACGGCAATCAATCTAGGTATGGGGAACCGATAGGCAGGTAGGAATATTACTCCACTCAGACAGCCCCTGCAGCTGAACATAGAACCTACGTATCAGACACGCCATTCCTTGGGGTCATCTGTGTGATGCGAAATGTGGCACACTGATGACAGGGCAACTCAGTGACCCTAACCCTCGCCAGGCTTTCCTTGAAATTTTTTCGAGGTGATCATGCTCTCTTCGCAGGGATTTGACCACAAAGATCCATACTGACCACCACCTTAGTAAAATTTATCTGATGAGAGCTACGTCAGTGACGAAAAAGTTGCAATATGTTTCTAACGGTTCAATTGTTTTGGGAAGCTTTAGAGCTATCCAGGGTGATATTTTTCAATCAGCAATATTATTGTTAACATCCCTTGTTAACAATAATATTGCTGATTTTTCATACGTGATGCCTGCATGATGAAAAATTCGATTTCATTCGGAGATTTTCCCTACTTGGGTGTGTTATTGTTATTGTGCTGAATTTCGACTAAGCACCAACATCGCCTAGCAGCACCCATTCATATCACAATTTATGGCCTAATAAAGTTGGATAATATGTTTTAAAAGGAATGGAAATCCACAAAGCCCCTTTTCCTCTTCATGGAATCATCGCCGAATCCACTCCAAGAATCAATGAACCGTGCGATATTAACTGGTTCTCCCAGAAATGTCTTGTTCGGATACGCCCTGTATTCCAAGTAGGAAACCTTAAACGTTTATATTTTTGGTAAAAAAATTAGCTTCATCCTATTTTTAATAGACTGAAATTACTATTTATGTGCCAGCAGAATCTTAAGTTCATTTACTGATATTTTTGTTTGTGTGATCATAGATGTTATATTTTTAATACCGACCATAAAACGCGGAATTCGATTTTTGCTTCAAATTTTGCTCCACCCTTAAACTGATAAATCCTTTTCAAAATTATGTTTGTTTCACTTTTCATAGAAAAATGTTTGTTGATTCAAACCTTTTTGATTTCAAAATACAAAGCTGTTTTCAAAGAAACAATGAATTAAATCAAACTTTTTTGCACCCAGGTTGTTGGGTGAATTGGTCACAGAAGAGGAAGTTCAAAACGCTTTGATGGAGACTGTAAAAGTAATTTCCAACTCAAAAGGTTTGGCAAGGAAAATTTTTTGAAGGAATGTCTAGCTGTAGTAAGCCACACAACAAAAACTAACCGAGAGCTTTAAAAATTCAAGACGCTTCTTTGAAACATATCCATCTGTACTTGGGCAGATTTCCAACATCGAAACAGGAAAACAATTGGCTTTACAGATTAAATTAAGCTATTATGTAGAAAGATCTGGTAATGAATTGCGGATGAAAAATAAAACCTGAATTTGTCTTTTTACATAAAACTGAATAATTATTTGTGCATACGATGTGAAGTTATCAAAAGTTATCTATCTTTTGGTTATTACAGAAAACTCAATAATTATTTATGCATACAATTTGACGTCTTCAAAAGTTTATATCTTTTGGCTATGTATCTCATAAAAAGTCCACATCACAATAGATTATTCATTGAGCTCTGTGGAATGCAGTTGACTTATCAATAGAATTGGAAAGTGAAGTATCATTCAAAAAATTCCTTGAACGCTATCCAAAACAATTAGATATGAGTAGGGCATTGTTCGTCTATTTGTAAAAAGTTTCAGGAAGCAGTTTCCTTATTTCTTTGGCTGTTTAACAGCCTTCCCTCTCATGTTTCTCGTCTTTTCTTGTTTTCATCGAGTGCAATTCTTCATGGCGTTTCTATATCTGATTGCAATTTTTTTTACACTTTTGATCCTTTAAAAACTCAGCCTTTGCATTGAAATACCGTACCTGTTTGCATATACGTTTAGTTCCACAATTTTTGCAAAGCTTCCGACGGTTTGTGAGTAAACTAGAGTTATCGACGATGTGCTTTATTTTGCAGTAATCAAATTTATCTGACCTTTATGTAGATTATGTCTACTTAAAAACTAAACAGAGGATTCACTGACTTGATTGCATTTCACCTTTTCAAGGGCAATGAGCATATGAGTACATTCACACATTTTGAAACACTTTTGCTTTATAATCGCTTTTACTCAAAAACATGGAAAAAAAATTCAAATCCTTGTTATGGTTTTTCAGTTTATATTGTAGCTTTCCTAGAAAATTGTAGATTAAGAAAACAAAATACCTTTATAATTGGTGGAAGTATCGGTTTCATGTGACTTTCTCATTACGGGATGCAAAAATTGCACAATGTTTATTACAGACTTGATAAAATTTTTCGAAATGGATAGAAAAGAGCGGAGAAAAGTTTAACAATTTCGATTCACCGTTTTTTACTTAAACTCGCAGCAAATCATTAGTAAAATTTCATATTTTAGGTAAGGTCAGCCTTTCAAGTTGCTCAATTGTCAAAAGAAAGTTTGGTGAAACATTAGCTCACCAAATGTAATCTATAGTTTGTTTGACATTGCTAATGGCACATTGCCATTTTTTGCAACAGTTAAGTCCGTTTTTACTCTTCAGAAATGACACTCTACTCATCTACGCAAGATATGTATTCACGACAGTCATTAGATTCGCAAACTACAACAGATGGCTATGATGCGTTGCACACAGACGTGAACATGGCTTCAACCGCAGAACATGAGATTCATGAGTTATCAACACTTTCTTCTGGAGAAACACCAGTGGAAGTTTCACAAACAACCCAAGTGGTTACTGCCGGTAAAGGTTAATCACCTAAAACGTTACTATCTGTACCGTTGATCTTTGTTTGTTTTGTGGTATCCCTAGAAAAGAGCAGATGCTTTAAAAAACAGGTTTCAGGCTTGATGTGTGATAAAATTGAAACACAGCTGAATTATAGACCTTAGCTGCCTTACGTGGGCTTGATTGTTTTCTAAATGTGCTGGCATTTTAAGAGAATTATCAACTTTTTAAGTATTCTGAGGTCCCATCTTTCCCTAAAAAAGAAACTATCACACTTTTTGAAACGAGGCTTGCTTGACAAGACGTTTACAACTGAAATAAAAAGGTGCTGATAGAAAATTTTAGACTATCATCTCAGTTTGGCTGGTTGCCCGAATTATTAAATTATGCTCAATTTTCTCGTTTTACTTGAGCTCATTATTTCAAATTGCGGTTTTTTGGATCTATACCTAAAAGACTTCTTTTGTCTGGCGCTTATTTGAGAGGGATATTTTCACCAGGTCAACGAGCTACTCCCTCAGCAGCACAAAACACCCATCCTGAATCAAACACGGATTACGGCACAACGACTGTTTATGCTCCTCTGGATCATAAAGCTCTCCTCCCTGCAACGGAACCGGAAACAGCATCTACAACTGCTCAGTCCAGATATGAAGAATCCCCGACAGCAACACTGGCAGGTGGGAGTGGCATCATATAATTGTTTTTTTTCATAATTCTGTCAACAGCAGTGAACATTAACCAGCGGCGAACAAATTAAACAAGTATTTTCAAGCGATGGCTCATAAAGCGATAGTTACGTTAAAAATACTGCTAACGCCTAAGTAGGCCAGTTGGTCTACGCTCTAAATATGGAAAAAGTAAGGATGACTGGTGATTTGATTTGTTACACTTGGTGAAAATGTTGGTTCCTGCATTCTTGATGATTACTATTGCATTGATTTATTAAAAGTTGAACTAATATTAAGTAATAATACGCAGTAGGTCAAAGGCATTCTACAAATCTCAATTCTGAGCAGGGCCGCAACCATCCGATATTTTCGGAGCTTGTTATCCTAACAATTAGACATGTTTTTGAAAATTTCGGGAGCGGGACAGCAATTGCCCGGTTGTCCAGCTCCATGGTTGCAGACCTGATTCTTAATATTACCTGACACCCTTACACCACCACAGCTTTTGATTTACAAACATTTGTTTATAGTTAAACTTACGAATTTATCTTCTGTCAACTTGAATAGATGCACTGAAAAGATAGCTTACTGAAAACAAAGCAATACCCACAAATGATGCAGACACATGAAGTTTTCGTTAATTAATTATATTGAAACACACCAAAAAGTAGTTGTCGTTTCCTACTTTTCCGAATGAAGATGGCAGAAATAACATTATGTTATTCTACAAATCCAGCACTTGATAGACACTTTACTTAAACTTCAAAAATCTGTTTGGCATCGACTAATATCTGTTGTTTCAAATGACTCAGCTAATAAACATAACAATGCAAAGAGCAATCGCGCAATAAGGAAACCGATTGTCAGTGAACATTAGAATAAATGAGAACACGACGGCAAAATAACTAATCAATGTAAACAAAGAGTGTCAGTGCGTCACGTTGGTGAAAGACAATGTCGGTCATCTAGTCAACTAATTTTCTGACAGATACGCAAGTAATGACAACTTCCGATTCCCGTACGGATTCATTTACTGCCACAGATCATGTGACAAGCAGCAACACCATGTATGAAGCCGAGGGGAGTGCTGCAAATACAGATCAGGCTCAGTTAGCAAATGCTTCGGTTTTTCCAAGCACAACAGGTAAACCAATCAGTAAATAGTCTTGAACTTAACAACTTTAAAATGTACTGTATCGAAAGACAACCTGAAAACGTTGTTCAAAGTATGGAAAGCATGCTTGTGGATGAAACAGGAATTGGTAGTACGAATTTAAACAATCTTGCAGAGAACAAAGCAGATGATAAAAAATTGACAAGATGAGAGTGTTTTTTATATTCTTTTTTATCCCTAATTTTCAATTGTTCCACAATTTTTTTCAAATCCACTTTCGGGTTGATTTTCTGTTCTTTTTTTATAGGAGCGCATCCATCTACTGTTATGTCGACGATCGCACAAAGTATCACAATGAGTAAGCTCCGGGGTTATGTAAAAGAACTCTTTATTTGGTTTTTACTCCTAATGCATTTTTATACAATCAAATAATATATAATTTTACCCCTGAAGAAGCTAATAGTACTTGTTTTCAGCCACGATTATACAAGCTAAGACTATATCTAACATGTGGAAATGCAACTTCGCCATTCATTTGTAGATCAATTTCAATCTTTGGTGCAACGTTTAAACAAATCTACCAGTTTAACTACTTCAGTGTCACAATTTCATTTCTACAATTACGATAACCCTCAAAATATATCCATCAGCGACGGTGGAGGTGACATGTACGATGGTGGAAACGAGGTGAATCGTTTGTTTTTTTTATGAATCTGCAAAGTTTGAGCCGTTCAGTCCCGGATTGTAGTAACATTATAAAGCATTTCTTATCTTCCATCAGTATGCGAACAGCAAAATTTTAAAGATAATTCACGTTTTTTGTCCTATTTACAAAATTGTTTGAGAACAAATGATTAACAGCAGACTCACCTGCTTTGGTTTCATAAGCAACTCCGTAGAGGAAACAAAAATACAAATGAAAAATAAAAAATCCTGGATACATTGGAGATGCTTGATGTAGCGTTTTGCAGGAACGTTATCCGCAGGAGCGGATACTCACAGTGCCGCATAAGAAACCTGGGCTGTTTAGAAGAACATTGCTCTGGGAAATTTCTTTGCCCCGATTTCTGAAGCCGCTTTTGGCAACTGTTTGCTACGAAATAAATGTTTGCAGTTCTAAATTCAAAGAAATTCCAACGAATTTTCCTTAACCGTCAGGTGAAGAGCAAAAAAGACAAAGGCCCTCCATCTATTCTCTAAACAGAAATATCGAACAATTTAGCCACTCACTTGTTGTGCGGGATCTACATTTTTCAAAAACAATTTGCGTGTTTAATTTCGTGATTGTCACTATTCTCACTGTCATGGTTTTATTCGTTGTAACTATGGCCTGGATCGATCGGATGTAGTCCAGTAGCCGTGGTTTGCCTAGGTACAGTATATTAGGATGAAACATATGGAAGGTTTTATTTTGATTTCACAATACACTTTGAAAATTTTTCCAATCGCCAGTTTGCAAAAAATTATAAAAGAAGGACACCACCTCTAAGTCGATGTAGTGGCATTGTAAAAAGAATGTTTAATTAGATCTAGACTATCAAAATCTTTGAAAAACGTATCTGTTCAAAAGATGCGAACATGATTCGTTACGGAAGAAAAATGCTTTGTTAGGTTGCTTTTTGAAATGGCTGCAGCAGACCACATATGCTTGCGTTTCATATGACGTCAAACCGCTTTGAACTGGTATTGCAGTGTTAAATATTCTTTGTTGCTTACTATACTTGATTGAAGAAAGTTTCTACAGCCGCTAGTTTTTCAACACAAAGCTTTAATTCTTTTGTTTTTATTATACGCGTAAAATTGAAAAGAAAGTGATTAATTTGGGTCTGTTCAAAAAAATTTTGAGTATATTTATGCTCCCAAAATTTGCTGAATTTTTTTATGTTCCTATCATTATTGTTTTTAGAAATAGGTTATATTAAGGACTCAAATTCAATGCAAACCTTGAAACTTGAATACGATTTTTTACGCTGCTGAGTCTTCAACCAAAAATATAAATCTTTTAATGAGAACAATCTGACAAAATGAACGTAATTTTGGATAATGCCTGAACTACCGTATTTCGTAATAGCAACAAAAAGTACGGTTTCTCAATTCCAATTATGTAGTTGTTCGTGTGTCAGGCTACCCATAATTACCGTAAGTTTCCAAATTATGTTTATAAAACTGATCCATCTTTTTTTATATTTAATTTACATTTGCTTACACAAATTAATCCATCCATCGATTCCCGATCCAGCCTGCTGCATGTTTTCTTCCCGTGACATAGACGGTATTAATTTCTCATACTTAATGTGACATTTCCTTGGATGATGAGAACCGCTATAGTCGCCAAGACGTTTTTTCATAGTTCGCCCCTTTTTATCATTGCCTGTGTCTGTGTCCCAACGCCACCTCTGTACCGCGGACTGAATAAAAATTTTGTATTTTGTGCACTATTACTAGAGCCGGTATGATACGAAAATCCAGTTAGCTAAGTAATGCTGGCCTATACTGAACTTCTTCAGTGAATTGAAACTTCTTGCATTAGGTAACTTTCTACGTGAATGGGCAAGCGACTCTCATTACCTACAACAGAATTTACAGGTTCGTGAAAAATTTATGAAAAATGAGATTTGTGCAACGTCTTACACTGATTTTATTTGACGAAGTAGAAGTCCTAATTTGCAAGATTCAGTTTTTATTATTTTGCTAAATTGTGGCTTTCGTCAAATTATTCGTCTAAAACAATGTTTGTTGTTGGAAATGCGCACAAAAACCGTTTCGTGCGCTACAGTTTTCGGGATTTGAAAGAATCTTTTTGATAGTTTCTGTGCACATTTTTACATTTTTCTTAAAAGGAAAATGCAACCAGTCATATTTGACAAGAAACAGATGAGCACAATCAACATCTTTAGAAAATCCAATCAACTTTCTTATCCCGAGCAACTGAAAAAATCGTTAATTGTTTCAGCGAAATGTGCTCTTTATTTTAACACGTTTTTCCCGAACAACTCCTGAATTTTTTTGCGGAGACTATGGTATTTCCCCACCCAAAAAGATCATTTTGCTGATTCGGTTTTGAACAGGTGATGTTAGCATCAAGCATGATGCAATTTATTCAAGTTCTGTGTAGCCACGCCTACTTTTACAAAGATGATGTATCGTTCATGTTACAGTCTTGAACTTGCTGTAGCTCTGATCGTCCTAGGTTTACCGACAACAGCTATTCTCTGTATGTGATATTTCGAGCAGTTTGGTTTGCTGGAAATTCATCACATACGGTTACATCAATTATAAAAAGTTGTAGATCATACGAGATTCACTATCTTCAATTTTTGTTTCATACAGAGGACCGACTTATAGATTTGCATCTGTGGCGAAACATCCATTCATCGCCTTCTTCTTAATAGACACTAATGGTTCTCCAAGTCATAATTACACCATTCGGGTAAATAGCATTGTTCAAGTTTGTAATTTAAGAAACTAGAAAAGAAGAAAGTCATTAAAACACAGCGAGCTTGCTATTGTTTTTTGTTCCAACTTTTCAGAAAAATGACTTCTGCTGTTTATTAAATCATGCAGCTTTTAAGTATACCGCAGCTATTTGTTTGAAGACTGTTCTACTTCCGGCTGACCGAAGAGTGAACGTGCGTCGTTAAGGCACGGTCGGGGGCAGAGCTTTTGCCCAAGCAGTGCTACAGATTTTAGAGGCAAAGTGCGGCGAACTGTAAATCGCCACTTGATAACAATCGATGATTGCTAGAGAAAGTTTTTAATCATTTACAAGACAAGTGTGGAAACGAATGTATAAATCTTTTGCATTGGCTTAAATGCGACGCGTTTTTTACCGTGCATCTTGCTTTCAAATATCTTTACTTTTCACTAACAATTCCATTTGAAGGTCAATTCAAACCTGGGAGCAGACGGTACAGGAATTTTCTCAAAATCATTTGGATCCGTTGCATCAAGAGGACACACCATTCAGTACCGCTACGCGCAAGTATATCAGAGCAGAGATCCAACTGTGTGCGAAGTATATTTCGTGGTGCAGTCGCTGCAGGTACAATGTGTGTATGTTTGTGTGACACTGTCATTATTTTACTACGTTAGATTTCAGGTGAAGGCAATCTTACAATAAAAATTGACTTCCTTTGTACTTGTTGTTCGTAGGCAAGAATGTGAACGCAAGTTACACACCTGTTGCACCAAACTTTTAGAAGTTGTACATTTGAGGCTNCATGACTAAAATCCGTTTTTCGTACTAATGCAAACGATTCCTCAGATCGACATTGCATTTTGCGGTATAGATGCTTTTCAGAAATTTNGCTTGCACTTGTGTTTCGAAACCNATGCTCCTATAAATGAGTAAAGTACAGTACATTGTTGANCTACGTAAAAGCCAGGCTCTTCTGAGAAAACTGAATAAAAAACGGGCCTATTTTGGATGTGTACCGGTGGCCGACAGTCTATTTTCCAGTAGGCAAGGATTTTTCCAGGGGTGGAAAAAATGGTGAGATGTCATTTTATACACTTGAAACTACGAAAACAACCTTTTTACCAAACATTTAATAAGAAAATGTCAAATTTCAAAATCCAGGGGGCATTGGCTTTCCGACGACCTTTTCATGGACTAGAGAGTGAGAAACTAAAAAAATTAACAAAGTACCTCTGTAGAGCGCCTATTTTCTGACAGACAAAATTCAATCAGAATCAGGGTGAATCGATCCTGGAAAAAATCCCTCCGATGGCTGTGTCCATAACCCATCTATGTGGCTTTTCCCATTTGTACATAGAAGTTTATTTAACGGCAGCAAACGCTAAAGCGACTAATTGCGCTCTCCAGAACTAAACTCTTCTGAATTGCGTTATTACAAAGTTGGCGCGTACAATGCATCTGCTGTGTGACCTGTCAAAACACCCGAAAAACACACGAGTAGCAAGTGCTAAACACCGTAGAGACCACACCGTAACTGTATAAAACATTTGAAAATATATTTAACGTAACCTCTGCTCTTTTGCAATGAATAAAAGCTTCGTGGTTGTTTGCATAGTTCACCTGTAAAGATTCAACTCTTTTACCGATGAAAGAACAAAAATTTCTCGACAATAATATNTTTTGCCTTTNGCAGTCTTCTGGAGACTTCACCTTTACGCTTCAAACCCCAGTCCGTGATAGGCACACCATGGACAACAGGGCTGTACTTAACGGAACTGTGAACAAAGCCATTTTTGGTTACATGCTCTTGTCAACGTGAGTATTTTTAGCAAGATAACGAGGCTGATGAACCAGTGCTTGAAAGATTCGACCACCCCCCCGTCTCCAAATGCGTGGTTGTGTCGTATGCGACAGTTTACCATATAATCTTGCAAGATATAATCTGGTGCGTATTGTCGTATAAATTTTTGAAATAATTGCAACTATTACGTCAAAGCACAATTATGATTTTCAGTCTACTTTTCAATCTTCCTTTTTGTATACATGAATGTTTGTAATGATTGGTGTCTACGAGTATGTATTGGAGGAAAGATGGAAAAAATGTTTTCGTTTTTCTTTGAGCCTGCTCTTTTCCACGATTGAAAACACCATAAACACCTTTGAAATTCACGTTCAATCGTTCATGTACGAAAGTAGGCAACAAAGCTTTTCAGTACATTGTGGTTTAAATACGAGTCACAATGACAAGGAAGTAAATGAGCGTCTTGTTCAAACAGAAAATGTATATTTCAAAACGTTTTTTGCATAAAAAAGTTGAAGAAAAATATTTTCTATGTCTTTCAATAGTTTTGTCTGATTACGCTGAAGTTCATTCTAAATCAGGGGTCGGCAACATAGGGCCGGCGGGCCGGTTCCGGCCCGCCAAGCAAAATCATCCAGCCCACAGCCTCTTCACAAAGTGTAGTACTTGCATGGTCCGCCTAGTGGTATTGTGTTTTATTAATTTGCCCTCCTTGCAACTTCATGTGTTGCAATACTTATCGCGATCTACTTGTGAGAAACCGCACTGTGCTATAAATGTACTATGTCATTTTTTGGGATTTCGTTATGAACTGTGAAAAGCAGGAGTTGATCTGATTGAAATGACATAAATTCCCAACTATTTTCAACATCATAAACAGCAAAATGAACGGAATTGTTGGTGGAAAATTAGTGTGGCCCGCCATATCTTGCAGAGTTTGTTTTCTGTCCGCGACTAAGGAAAGGTTGCCGACCCCTGCTCTAAATAAAATCCTAGATAGCGCAAATATACTTTTAGTTCCTCATAAATTTATGCGTTTTTGTGTTGGTGCTTAATAACTTTAATCAACATACAGTCTATTACAAAACAGAACTGATTTGCTTTTATGACACGTTTTTTGTTGTGCCTTGGGGGCTAAAGCTTTAGTTAAATTAAACAAAAACAGTACAAGCCATTTCGTAACATTAGCGTAGCCAGCCAAATATATTGACTTTAAGCGAGCAACAGCATTTCTTTTAGGACACCGCCTCTCAAAGCACAAAACGACAAGGTATGCTAGATATTTGGGGACATAGCCCCCCTCGCTCTGCCTATGTTTCGTAACAACTTTGATTAATAAGTTACAACAACTACATGAATATGTAGATAACATATTATTATCTGAAGCAGTAAACACGTTCTACAGTACGTGCGTATATGTTTTGCTCCATACATTAATCTATAAAATACTTATACCTTAAATTCGACGATGTAGCTTGGACTTCTTAGTGGTAATACAACAGAAATACTGGGTTTGCTAGATGAAATTATGAGACGCATAGACATTTTTGAACGCATATTTCGAATAGATTGATCTAAAATTGTATAGATTGTTCCATCATGGAACAACGTTACATAATGGATAAATGGCACAGATTTTACGAAGAGCCTTTGAAAAAAACAACAACCACCATCAATTAAAAAACACTTTTTAACACATTCAATTTGAAAAAAGCATGCAGTCTTCTATCTCAACTTAAAAAATCATCATTGCCATTTTAGATTAAGTCGTAGTTTTCATATATTTGGTAAGGAATGTGGTGGTTTGAGAAATTTTTCATGTTTTTTTTTTGATGCAGGTCTTCCTCACGAGAAATAACATCCCAAGAAATACGAAGCACAATGAGCAGCTTTCTTGATCTTGTCCTTATTCAAGGTTTGCCAAAACTCAATTGCTTTTATTAACTCTCTAAAGTAGTTTGAACACAGAATGTTATTAATAATTGTTGAAAATCAACAAGAAATTGTAAAAATAGATTTTTCAGAGCATTTTTTGCTTTTTTAATTCAATTACGATAAAGATGTTTACGTGATTAGATTGAAAGAGTATTGAAAAATATTTGTAACCTCTTGACAAACAATGCTTGACCAGAAACATTAGCCATTGCTTGGGCATTTGAAAAATTAATCACATTTATACAAAAGTTTATATGTATATCTGAAAAAGAGTTGTTTTTATTGGAGGTCTGTGAACAGCTATGAGCGTTTGATTCTCTCAGTCCAATATATCTGCACAAGAAATCGTAACTTGTTATAGTTTTGTTATAGTATGTAATTGACAGTAACGTTCAAATGCAAATTTAGTAGTTTAGTTCAAAGCAGGGTTGCGGAGTCGGACGTAAAATATCCGACTCCAACTCCGACCTTTCCAAAATTTCCGACTCCGACTCTATAACGTACAGGGAATGAAATTTGGCCGTTAAAATCAATGGAAATCGTGGTGCATAGCAAGAAGCTCTGTTTCAACAAAAGTTTCAAAAGAAATTGTACCATTTCAACAGAAACTCCGAATGTAGGAGTGTGATGTAAAAAATGATCCAATTGGACATCCGGAGTCGGACTCGGACAAAAAATTTGACTCCGGCTCGCAGTGTTGTTAGGAATTTGACTCCGGCTCCGACTCCGCAACCCTGGTTCAAAGTGCTACCGCAAAAGTTGGAGGGTCGCTTTATTTTCGAGTGGATTGCGCTTCAGTAACCTTGATTTTTATCAGATGGTTCAATTAGAGCTGCAAGGCGTTTCTGACAACTTTGAAGACATATACGCACACATGGTAGTTTCAGATACCGCTTGTGTATGATCTCTCTCACGATCGAAAGTAATTGAGAAGCCCTTGATATCCTCATAGCGTACAAAGCTGTGAGAATAGAAATAAAGTAGATTTCACAGCCGCAGCGTGAAGCATGAAATGTCACTGTTAGAGAAACACGCAAAAGCATTTGTTATTTGTGAAGGCTTCGGGCATCAATCGCTGCGGAAAACCTCGATGCATTGTAGTGTCGAAAAAATTATGCGATGAAAATAAATCCTCAAGCGCTAGTGGTTTGGGTTTTGATGGTCGCGATTCATGGAAACCACATTTTGTTGTATTTGATTTCATCTACGTATCGACAGATCAATATGATTTCGATTCCTCGAACGTATCGATTTGCTCAATTATGCCTTTCTCCGTAAGCCAAAGAAAGTTTTGAGCCCTCAAAACGTCTTGAAATGTCTCCAGCAACCACGTGTGTGAAGATTTGCTGATAGAAACCCTGTACACCGACTAAAAGCTTTCTTACCCAAGATATCTGGAAAAATGAGTGTTTGATAAGGAACCAGAAAGACCGTGCGTCAGATTTAAGGCAGTTGTTGCATAAAACTGCTTTGCTGTAATTTAATTCAGGTGTTTCTGCACCAACTCCAGGATATTCCACTCTCACTACGAGAAGCATAAATCAGATAAATCCGTTGGGTAAGTTGGGAATGTTTTTAACTCTATCTGACTGTTGTTATTTTACGTGGTTGTCTTGCTATTGGTTTTGCCTAAGTTTGGATAAAAGACAACCACCACTAGACATTCTCACAAGCTTCGCCTGCTTGTCAATGTTACACTGGAGTGCATTTCCTTTGAAATTTGATTGAAGAAAAACAAACTAGATTTTTCATTGATGGTGCAACAAATCTACGTGTGGACAATGTCTTTTGTCNACATCAAACCATTCTACTGTGCCACGGATGGACACTCAGCGGCTCGAGGCCGCATGTGGTTTACCAGAGTGTTTTCAGTAGNCCGCCAAACCATTTAGGAAAAATCTGAAATCACAGAAAATGTCAGTGCTTAGGCCTAACTTGAACCGGGACTTGCTCTTTTTCCATCGTCTTGCTTTTATTTCCATTAGAAGGTACGGCCCTCCGCTAAACGCGGCCTTTCTCAAAGTAGCTCCCGAGCGCGGTTGTTGACAACACACCTGTACTATGCAATACCTTTAACACCACTGTAAATTTAAGCTGGACAAAACGATATCGCTCCCGTTCATTGCACGCGCACTTCGAGGGTTCTTTCTCGATTTTAAGGCAAGTATGGATTGCTATCGTGTAATTTACGTCTAGAAAATGAGAAAAGAAGATCATTTGATTCCACTAGAAACATAGTTTGTGAAACGACACAATTTTATGGTTTCGTAACTTACAAAAGTTTTAATTGGATGCGCATGCGTTCATGATTTGGATGCAGATAAGTCTTGCACAAAATACTTTTCCTGGAACGCTCATTCTTGCAGCACATTTGGTAAAGTGTGTGCATTCGTTGTCTGCAATCACTTTTGATCGACACACAAAATTACATGACGTTTTGTTAGAATTGCTGCAACAACCTTCGCGCGAGGCAATCAAACCATGTTTTTGTTTAAATGAAAAATAAACTAGGTCCTGTTTAAACGAAAAGCAGTGGAAAACCTACTTTTTTCAGTGAGTATTTGAAAACATACAACGTTTTAGGGGAGCTCGATCACCTCGGCGAAAGTACAAATTATTTACAGGTGGCATAAATATACGGTTGTATTTTGAGCTCATTAAGGCACTCACGCTCTAGGAAATGGTGCCATTATTGCAGTTCGTCTTAAATGCATCAAATACGAGGTACTATTCTCTTTTTTTTCCAAAAATTTGGCACTTTTTGGGAATACAAGGCTCAGTGTCAAAAAACAAAAGTTCTCTCTGTTAAAGATTCTGCGCTCGAATTGCGACAACGCTTCAATCAGTCGAGATCAAGATTGACGGATCCTATTGATGGATTTCACTTTTATCTATACAGTGGAAGCACGAGAAGTATTGCCGACGGTGGTCAAGATATGTATGATGGCGGAAATGAGGTAAGAATACTTTTTTAAGTTACATAAAAAATTATATGCTTGAAGATGCAACACGCAAGTGTTTATTGAACATCAAAACAAGCTGGCTTACTTCAAACCTTATAATTTTGTTTTCTAAACGTTTTTAAATGAGAATTTTTATGCTATTGTCATAAAATACACTTTCATGCGATAAAAGCCGATTGCCCTCTTTGGCTGACGCAAAGCAAGAAGCAACAATATTTATTTTGTGTATGAACAAAGTTGTTACATAAAAAGAACATAGTTCTTACATAAAACATTCATTTATTCCCGATAATGGCTTACGCATAAACCGAAACGTCGAATAAAACAATGTTTTCGATTATTGTGACTGTTTTATTTGCAATAAGAATCTACAGCAACTCCGTGCATTGTTTACTGAAGAACAAAGCGTTTTTGCAAAAACGTTGAAACTTTTCAATACATAATGAGCGTAATTCATAATTTCAATGCCTGTTCATTTTTAGTTCAAAATCTCAAAATTTTGGCAAAGTTGTTAGTTTTAATGTAAAATGTCACAATCGATGCAATTGACGTACTTTGCAATATGGTTAATATGAGAATATGCTACGCACAAAAAGTTTTTTAATGTTTGAATCATATACTTTAGAGAAATAACCTTTGATAATTTTATTGATAGTTTTAAATAATTTAGTTTCAGACTAAGTTTTACGAAAAATTTCAAGGTTTTCATTACAAAATATTTTTCCGGCGTAAGAAATCGTTTCACAAGTAGAATAAAAATGATGCTAAGTTGAAGCAAAAACTTTGCCTTTGTTTCTGAATTTCGTTTTGTAAGTTTACAAACGAATGAACTAAACCTTTTTTCTCATCATCGTGTAAAAGGATATTTTCGTAACTTTTGCACTGCAATGCTGCCGATCTAGTAAATGATTCAGCGTATGGAAAATTAATAAAAGAACTTCCACGACTCTAAAAATCTTTTCAGTTAGACATAAAGAATCTTCTCATAAGGGTAGATAACATTAACCAAATTTTAGACGCAATACCATTTTGGCAACGTACTTTTTAACTGCAGTATTTTAGATATTCGAAATAATCATCATAGGAATTACCCAAATAGTATTAAATACTATTCTTTTTGTGCCCTTTGTTGTTCACAAGCTCCAGGAAATTATCACGTTTTCCTAAAATTCGTTCCCTACCTTTTTAGGTTTACTTTTATGCCGACGGACTAGAGAGACAAGCAGTTTACAATGAGTCATATGGGTAAGCAAATAAGCATGCTGGTATATCAAAACTTGAGAGTTTAACGAGTAATGTTTGAATGATGTGGGAAAGATGATATTAGTGCCATGCATTTGCAAACATTTTGAATTCACAGGTTTTTACTTCATTAATGGCGGGTTGTGAGGCAGAAGAACAAAAATGTCGTCCGTCCCGTTAAAAAACAACAATAGCAAAACAGATACAACAGGCTCCTCTTTTTATGTGTAGCGATCGCTGCATGTCTGCGCATGCAGTAGATTCAATGAAAGGTCACTCCCTCACAAACTTGCTTGCAGCAACTCCTACCAGTGCCCTTGTTGCTGCGCAAAATGCGCGACCGGTTTGTACATTGGTAAAGTTTGAACAGTTAGTTCCAACAAATGCGCAAAAACGACCAATACCACCGCGCATCTGTAGTCGCGCGTGACCAATGACCGCAATCGGGCTTTAGGCAAAGGGTCCATTCGAGAAATTAGCTGTAGTCTCCCCCATTAGCTATTCAAACGTGGAGACCACACGTTGCACCAACTACGCATCTGGGGAAACCAGTGGGAGCAGAGTGCTTCACTCTGGGAGATTTAAAAGTTAGGGATAAGCGGCAATCTTGCCATAAGCTATTGATTGAAAACTGGAGCATCATTTCACTCACAGCAAAAGAGCACGAACTGGTTGAGAAAGTCAAACGATATTCATTGGATATTGTTGGCATGTTTTCGAGCAAGGTTCTATATCTGTAGCAGCATAGTGGAGCTATGCGATAAATTGATACACTTCTACTAAGGCGTTGAGGCAACACAGCCGTGGCCAGGATGGGGTGACAACTGGGGATACTTGTACTTCCTTGTCTGGCAGGTTGTGCTGATAAATGGATCCCGCTGGGAGAAGGATGATGCTGGGATTGAAGTTGATAGACAACTTCCTGTGTTTGATGCACTAATTAGAGACCTGTATGGGTTGAATTTTTTTGCCCGCTGCCGTCCCGCACCCAAAAAATTCAAACTCACACCGCACCAGCAGGAATGTGAGAAATCTAGCCCGCTACCGCCTCGCACCCGCAGACTTTTAACCCATATCCGCCCCACCAGCAATGTTTCCGCCCCATACCTGCACCTGTTACCGTGTGTCTGAAAACTACTAAAAACGTATGCAACGTGCGTCATCGCTAGTGGCAATCTATTCAGTGGTTCATTTCAAACCCAGCAGAAGCTTTTACAAAACACTGCAAAGTATAAAATTGTGAAAACTTCTGGTCAGCCTTGAGCGCTTCGTTCTTAACTTTAAAAGCATTGTTGAAAAGAGTATGTCGTTCTAAGACGAGCTCTTTACATTTTGCTCTTCTGCTATTCATGACATGCCATACTAAACCCCTCTTTACTAGAAACGCTATTTGCCATGACGCAGCATATATTACATGCAAGTTCACTGAGAGCTGCAAACTCCAATCTGTGGTCTCGCCACCACTGGAGAATGTTGTTACGCCCATGTACCGCAAGCTATCTGTAACAGAGAATTTCTTGCTGATGTCGCTTTCACATGCACTGAGTCAACATTCAGTTTCCCGCAAAAAAATTTCGTACCCCGCGACCGACCCAACCCGCTTCAATTTCAACCCGCACCCGCACGCATAGCTCTACGGTTTACCGCAACCGCCCGGCAAATGCGGGAAACCGCAACCCGCGCTGGTTAGCCCACTCTACGCAGGACTCTAACACTTATGCAGGTATATGGACCCAAATCAAACGCACTGTACCACAAATTCTTGGAGGAAACTGTCGATTCCCTACGAAGGATTAACGCTGACGAATCCACGACTTTTCGGGGCACTTCAACGTACATATTGAGAACGACGGTGGTCTGCGTGGAAGGGTGTGATGGGTCAGCATAGTGATGCTAACCCTAATTGACAACGCAAGGTTCCTGCTATAACTATGCCGCAACAACATATTTTACATCATGAACACTTTCTTCCAACGCAGATATTGACAAAAGTACAGCTGGTGCACAAACTCATTGGTGCAACGGATACTGATTGATTTCTGCATTGCTTCAGCTGACATGTTCTAATCAGTATTGGAGGTCCGTGTCAAATTGATAGCAGGAACTTTTGACCAACTCCCACTTAGTTGTCAGCATATTGCGTCTTGTTATATTTAAAAGAGCAGCAAAAAGATAATTTTCATTTTGATAATGTTAAATCTGGTTCTGGAAACATAAAAATGATCTATTGATAAATATCTCTGTGGAGATAACTTTTTTCACATTCTTGTTCTTGTTGTTAGCTCACTCTGCCATCATTCAGGATAGCAAATTTAAATGGGAAATTTCTTCCTTTTTACACCAAACGAGTAAGAATTTATTTTATGTAATATTGCGATCTTGATCTTTTGAAAAACATTTGACTGGTATCTTTCAAGCATTTTATTTATGGTCAGTTTTCATGTTGCAGAAAGATGAAGCAGGTCTTGTTTGGTAAATGCTGGTCTGATGCTTTTAGTTTTCAAAGCAAACTTTCTTCTGGTTTAGTTTGTCTTATCATCATTTACTGATCATGCATATTTTCATCGTAACATTTTGGGGAAAACAACACTAAGAGAACATGAAATACTTGTTGTTTCTCCACAATTTAGATCAACCTTACAGTAGCTCCTTACTACTGTAATGTGCAATCAAGCCTGCAATGTAACCGTACTAATTTGTTTCTGGAAGGCACCTGCGCTTTGCTTCGTTGTGTATCATAACTTG
>JGI24158J21664_10001447_pt1 | contig 26792 bp, 18 predicted proteins | sample Ectturendosymbi3_FD_21664 | JGI IMG/M metagenome (IMG submission 21664) | reverse complement strand
CGGAAAAACAAACGGGAACCTTGCTAATCAGCGAAAACATAACTTTTACAAACGATGACGTCATGAATTACGTCATAGGGGCCCTCCACTAAAAATTCCCCCGGGCCCCCCTACCCTATAATCCGGCTCTGACGCCACTGGGTATTGACTCCTGCCCTTTGAAAGAGGGGGCAACAGGGGCGGCGGCGCCTTGTCATAACAGAATCACAGGTAATTTTATGGTTTATCACGATCGATGTGAAACAGATTTACTGCAGCTGTAACGCACCTATAAAATTCAGAATGGTTTTCTATAATTTCTGCTATTCTTTTTGAGTTCAACGTTGTTGCTGCCCAAAAACAAGCATGATTTTTACAAGTTTCCAGTGCCCTCAACACTTTCACTGCCCCCACTCTCCTACCGCTGTTCCGGATTGCATCCTTGTGTTCTTTAACTAAACCCTGTGATTTGGACCATGTGTCTTGAGCCAAACGAAAAAATAAATGGCTTCGACCATATTTCGCTTCAGTTGAGGTTCTAACAGGGCGAATCTCAAAAACTTTTCACACTTCGCGACATACATTCTTGCATTTCCTTTGAAGCAGTCAGAATTTAAATTTTCAGAGGGATAAAGTTGCAAGTCGAATGAACTACATTTAATTCTAGCAGTAATAATATACACTTCACTCCAGTTTCCGTTCAGATGGAACATGTCTTCTAGCTTCTTGCTGCCAGCACACACAACCAGAACAAATATGGCGCCACGTTTGATGCGTGTATTTATCGAACAGAAAAAAAACGCAGAATTGCGGCAATGATAACGCATACTCCAAAAACTACCTCAACTTCAGAAACTGAACCATTAGATCGCTGGTATGAATGCAAGTACCGGCAATTGCGTGAGTCGCGAGCTGTGAATTTCGCCCATTACCAACCCGCACGAAGCCTGTTGTCAAGTATACTTAAAAAGCCTACAATTTTTTTTGAAGATGAGGAAATATAGAAATCTGGAAAATGTGACTGGTACGTATTGTATCGTGAACTACGTTTTGGTGGATATTAGCCGCATAACCGGAGACAGAATTCTCTGGCCAAAACACAAACAAACCACCTTAAAACATTATATATTTTTACGCAGTGCGACTTCCCCTTAATGATAACTATGTCAATTTGTTTTGCAAAATAGCAAAGGTACATTTTTGCACATGGAATTGGCAGCGTAAATCGTATTTTAAATACAAAGCAGCATTTTGAATTGGAACGCGCAAAGCCAACTGAAGAAATTCCGGTAGGAGGTAGGAACCGCTGATATTTTTGAATTATTGCTAAGCGAAGACTAACTTGCTTTCTGTACTCGCATCTCACCGTCAATCACCATAACAAGCGCTGAAACAGCGGTTTCTAATCTTTTCTCTACCACGCCTCCCTTAAAGTAATTGTCCCTTGTTTCAAGCCGCCTGACTTTAAATATATTTAAAAAACAATCGTATTTATTGGTAAACTTATTGATCACACGTTAATGAGATACTTGAGCGCGTAAGGGCTCGTGTCCAGAACCGTCGCCAGGAAGTCGTCAATACGGGGGCTTTACGTTTGTGCAGGGGGGCTTGAGGTTCAGATTTTGACAAAATTCCACTTATTATGTTTCAAATTTCAATTGGGGGGGGCTAAGCCCACCATATCACCCGGTGGCGATGGGACTGCTCGTGCCCCTGGAAATTAATTGATGCCCCCTTAGGGGTGCGTGCCTCCCCGTTAAGAACCACTGCGCTAAAGCAAAGTTCTATCAATGATGTATGACTGCCAGTTATTGGATTTCTGTTATGAATTTTGGTGTTAATAATTGAGAAATCCTTTTTGCCTCTTTTGTGCTGTTCTGATGCCAGACAATTAACTAACTTCATTACGAGCAGTAGTCGAACGATACGTCCCAGCCTTGCAAGAAAAACAGTCAACACAACATATGTCCAAACGACAGGTAATCCCTGACACCAACACATCATCAAATAACTTCGTTTCTCTGGTGCTGTGATGCTTCTTGAAATCTTAAAAATAACAAGCCAGGCTTTCCGATACCTTCCGCGTGGCAAAGATCTAAATGCGTAGGGGCAGATAACCATATTGCCAAAAATACGAAGAAACGGTAGATGCTGGAAAAACCAGTATTTTAAGTATAATTTGGCATCAGTGAAGGTTTTGATGAACAAAGAACAAGAGGCAACAGTACAATGCGGATCCCAGGTTGTTTGCGAAGCACTGACGTTTGGTGCGCAAGTGCCCGTTATGGCTACTGATTAAATAGGAGTTGCAACTTTCTTGCTGCTCAAGTATGTAGTAAATATATTTCCTTTTCCAAATTTTTTTCTTTGTAAATGGTCTCACAAAACAACGAGAATAGTCTGCGCTTTTGAAGGTTGAGACTCATGAAACTCAAAAATAACCAGAACTATTGGAATTACACGATATAAAAAAAAAACTTGGGCCAAATCGAACTTCTGGCGGAACATTCGATGCATCTAGATTAGAAGACTGGGGCGGATCCAGCAAGTAAGGTTACGGTGTGCGATTTCGATTTATTTGGTAATCAAGTCTCATAACGGCTGCGCAACGAGGCATGATGTATAATTCGCAACACCGCTGTGACAAAACACTGGGCAACAAAATGGCGTCATATCGCGAATGCTGCTTTCCAAATTGTAAAAGCTCATGGTTAATAAAGTTACTTTCGTAGGTTTTAGGGGGACCGATCGCCCGAATTTCCCCCCTGGATCCGCCCCTGCTCGAAGATGTGTGACGAACGCGTCTGTTACGAGATTTATAATAACAGCTCTTTAGCAGCCACCTTGCCCTTCCTGCGTGCGCCATGGGTGGCCGCCTGCGACGCACAATCTGGAACCGCACATATTTTTCACTGGTCTTTTTCACGCCCAAAGCAAATTCACGGAGCAGACAGTGTTTGTCCATCAGCTGTCAGCACCGTATTGCTTAATCATTCTCTGGAGAATATAATTCCAGTACTTCTTTCTCACGACATCCGTCTCCTCAGCCAATTCGAAGCAAAGCTATAAGCAGCAGAAAAAAACTAAAAATGGCATCCATCAAATTTAACAAACCTTCAACACAACAAAAACCTGAACGCGGCAAGGAGTTTGAAACTTTTTAAAAGTTTAGTATAAAGACTTAAAAAAACGAGCAAAAATGGGGTTATTAACAAATACCTGATAGCAAAGTGAAACTCTGCCTAGTATTAGGTAAAAGCGTAATGCATACAGGGTTCCTAGGCAATTTTGAATATAAATTTCATTACTTTTTCTGGACTTTTTTTCCAGACTTAACTTTTCTGAATGACATACCCACAGCAAATACAGGCACTATAACAATTTTCCCGATGGAAGTAAAATATTAGCAACCTTTAATAAAATATTAAGAAAACGCATGTCAAAAGATAGTCTGGAAAATTGCTTTCTTTTTTCATACTAACAGACCAAAAAAATTTTCCCCCGGATTTTTCCAGGCTGGAAAATGACCAAACTTTTTTCGTACTTTTCCAGAATCCGTAGGAATCCTGTACATATTACCGGCACGTTTTCATTGTGTTGCCTGCAGTAGGTAGCTTATACTGGGCAAAAACAGCGTTTTTACATCACAACGCTTAAAACGGACAAAAACTAGTTTTTACTTTCAAAGGCCGAAACCCTTTTTAAAGTATACTGATAGGCAAACGTCTTTCTAACTGATTTGAAAAAACATTGAGGAGAGCGAAATACATCGCATTCGCTACATTTAAATGCAAGCATTTACAAATTTGAGGCGAAATAACGTCAACTAATCACCCCAGCTCAAACCGCAAATGACCATAAGATCAAGTGCATGATGATCTTACCGCTTTCACTGCATCCATTGTTTCAGCGACGTCGACTTTCTTGTTTTCGAGATCTTCTTCGTACATGTCGAGTAGAAATGCCGCCAAATGAGGGGAGCGCAGCCCTTCTTCGCGCCAAGCCTTGATCTGTTTGCGCAACGACTCACTCCACGTCAGCCCTTTGCTTTCTAAAATGCTGGCAAACGTAATAGCACAGTTTTAGGCGAAAATTTTGCTTTGAAATTAAATCGATTTTTGAGTGGTGGCTTGTTGAGTTTGATTTTATGTACGCAACTGAAAACGCCAGCGTAAAAATAGTTAACATGAACTAGGTAGCAGGGGCAGATCCAGGCAGTAAGGTGAAGGGGGGGGGGGCGATTTCAGTAATATTTGACAGTCAAGTCTTATAGCGGCCTCGCTACTGTAAGATAGATAAGTATACTTCACAAAATTGGTATGACAAAACAGTGGACGACAAAATTCCCTTATATCGCAATTGTTGTTTTCCGAATTGTACAAAATTAAGGTGAATAAATTTACTTTCATAAGTTTTAGAGGGGCAATCGCCCCAATCACCCCCTGGTCCCACCCCTGCTAGGTAGTGGCGTTGGGGTGTTATCTCTCGATGTTTTTGGCGATCCTTTCAAGAAACAAAGAAATTGTCCAATTCCAACTATCGGCAAAAAGCAGAATATTGCATCGTGAGTGACACCAAGTCCGGTTTATCATTTCAAGTTTAAGCGCACCAAAGTTTATAAAAACTCAAATTTTTCCCTTTGGCAAGATATCAACTACGAAACCACCTGGATGCAAGCGCGCACTGAGAAAGCAACGAAACACATTTTTGTACGGAACATACCCTCTTAGGTAACTCCATGCGCTTTCATTCTTGGTTGCAAGGTCGATTTTCTTTGTCGTGTACCTGATAAAGACGCAAATTATCAGTAACCTATTGAACGAATGGGACGGACACGTCAGTCCACATGAGTTGTTTCACGATAGGTTCTACACCGAATCTATCAAATCCCGAGCAAAGCAAATATTCGATGCAATAGACATGGAAAGGTGTTCATCCCCAAGCAGACAAAACACATCATATGCGAAACAACTTGCTGTAAGCCAATGCCTTAACACCAGACGTCCTCAGAGGCTGCAACGACATTTTATCCTCACCCAAATGCACAATGCTCGCAATCAAAGTCTGGTCCAAGAGACGTATGCTTCCATAGTAAGGTTCAATTGTCACAGAACGTGCCGAAGGCAATAGTTAGTTTTATAGTGCCAGAAATTTCATGCAGTCCTGGTTCTAACTGAAATAATAACCAGGGTTTTGTTAAGGAAAATGTTAGGTACCCGGTATGGATTTGTAGGGACCCGATTTCTCTTCTAGGGACCCGATTTTCTCTGATTTTAGGGACCCGATGATAATGTTCTCTGATTCTAGGCACCCGAATCGGTTCCCTAAAACGCCTTTAAAAAAACTGTTATAACCCACATGTAGTAGTTTGAAGTCTTTTTAAAATACAGAAGCGGAATGAGTTGTAAATACAACAGTTTTCTTGACTAACTAGCCGATGTTCCACACCACCATATCACACCATCTTTAACAAAACCAGTTTTTTTTTTAAGGAAAATGTTAGGTACCCGGTATGGATTTGTAGGGACCCGATTTTCTGATTTTAGGGACCGATGATAATTTTCTGATTCTGGGGACCCGATTTGAAATTCTAGGGACCCGAATCGGGTCCCTAAAACGCCTTAAAAACCCCCTGATAAAACACAATTTTCATGATGAACGCTGCTTAAATTCTTGTTAAATTACGAGTAACACTAACCATTTAAACAATTACTGAACCTGGAAATTATCCCCACGAGTAACGGCTAAAAATACTCGGCAACATCAGCACTGGAGAATGAAGCAGTGGAGTAAATGCAAGTTCAAGAAGACTGGCAGGAAGTGTTTCTTTGCACTTTATCTCAATTTTTCTTACTCGATTTCTTTCTCAATTACTTCGTCTGTGAAACCGGTTGTATGCTCTATAACGAAGTATCGCTGGTTCCACGCCGAGTTATTCCGCACGTCCTGTTCCAGCAGAGAGTCCGCAAACTCAAGCTCACCATCCCAGACGTTGAACGCCTGCAAACCGCGAAATAAAAAATAAACGTGTTGGTTTCCACAGCGTGTAGGCTGGAACAAAAGCTTAATGTGCCAATGGATGTCAAACCTTGATCACCCACTGCCTGTGCTGCCACGCATGATAGTTTTTCTGATCCATGTTGATGATCCTTTCGGTAAATTTCATTTCCTGCGAGTAATCCCGACTCCATTCGACCAACGCTCGTCGGTGATGCCAGACCTGCACAAGCGCTGCTCAGGTAAGACAATGATCGGTGACGATATGCAACGCATTCAAAGCTTTTTGTTGTGGTTTGAGGCGACATTAATCAGGTGTATGAACGTTGTGAAAACTGAAATCGTTTTACAACCGCTTTTCCTCTCTGGTGGTCGCGGTGGCAGCAGCCCTGGGAGGTCTCGAAATACCTACTGTTTTCAACGACCTCCGATAGTTCTGCTGGTTCCACACCAGGACGGGAGGTAATCCCGCCATCTGATTCTTGCTCGACCTCTAGTCTAGGCCGTTTTCCTGTGGGTGTAGCCAGCAGGATTCGCTTCGCCAACCTTCCTTGGGTCATTTTGGCCACGTGGCCCAACGATCGTATTTAAGTTCTGTAAATTCGGGATAGGGGTCCGACATTGTAATTTTATAGCTGCGTAGTTAGTCGCGAAGCGTTACCCCCTGAACTCTTCGTAAAAAAGTCCGTCTCTGCTTTTGAGATACGGTGCATACTACTTCGGTCATTACCCAAGGTCCACGATCACAGTTGTGAGGATCGGAACAAAAACAAAGACCGATGTAAAAGCTGAAAGTTTCTGCAATGCTTGAAAGCTCACGTCATAAAGTGACAACCACGGAACGACGAAGCTCACACAATACTGCGATTGCTTTAGCAATCCGCGAGTCCATTTCTTCGCTCCGCCTTCCGCCATTCGTGAATGCCACTCCAAGTTAATTGAAGTTCTGCAACAGCGCACTGCCGCTTACTTCAAGCGTGCATTTATTAGTGTTTCTAGAGAGACACGTTACCTCAGTTGTTTTAGTCCTAAATTTCATTCCCGCGCGACCACACGCAGCTGCAAACCCATCAAGTACATGCTCAAGGTTCTGTTCAGAAGACGTAAGCAGCACCAGATCGTCCGCAAAAGGCAGCGTTTGCTCCCGCAGCTTCCAACAGAGACGCCCTTGTCGACTTTGGTGTAACTATTTGTCCAATTATGAGGAGTGGTGACCGTACGGACCTTAGTCCGAGTCCAGCACACACGGCAAACGATTTTGAGTTAATGCTGTTGAACGGACACAAATTTCCGCGCAGCAATACAATGGTTTGACGACCAGTAGTCGCTGACCGTCAACTTTTCTCGAGGCACCCGGTCGCATAGTTTTTCGGGATTGGAAAAACAAACGAGGGTAGTCATCACTGGCATTTCTCACAAAGTTGTTGAACAGAGAAACTTTGGTATGTGGTACTACGACCACAAAAACCGCACTGGGCAAATCGCATCGTAAACCATTAAATGNATGAAACAAAATTTTATTCGAACACATGTTGGCAAAACACGCACACATAGGCACATACACACAAACAAATACATTCCTTAGTTTAACACAATATCTTACAACTGACATGAGCAACAAATTCCAACGTACCTGATAATTTTTCTGTTGCTCAAAAATGATGTCAGATAATAATGTCATTTCTTCGGTCAAGTCTTTNTTTAGCGCCTTTAGAATGACTCGCCTGTGCGAACAACAGCTGTTTGGGAAGGTACCAGCAAAACTCTACGGAAATCAAAGTTTGTGAGAGAAGGTTCCAAAGCAAGGTTAAAACAAGCTGCTCAAAACTACTCCCAGTGTTAGAAAAACAAAACGGGTATGCTGTACCTGTATTGCCAAACAGTATAGTTGGCTGGATTGAATTCGATCGCACTACGTGTAAGCTCTAGAGCTCTTTCACTTTTTTCGTTGGATTTCAAAATTGCTCGAAAGTAATCAAACACGTCTTTAACTGAAAAAAAAAATACAAAAAATCCATAAAAAGGGAATTACGCAAGTTCTACACTTACAAGCGCGCTACTAGTTTCATCTCGGTCTGCGGTGATCAGCAAACAATCCAACACTGGAGGCAATTTTCATTTATTTACAATGAAAAGCATTAAAAAATCTAATTGAACAGACACTAAACCATGCGTGTAACTATTCCAAAGTTGAAGCGATGCAGCTTCATGCACGCACGGGGATAGTGAGGGTGCATCCTTGTAACCTATTTTAAAACATCTATTTGCCAGTGCACTTCTCTATTCACTTTCAAGGTACTTCGCGTTTTCGGCACATTATTACTACAGTCCTATGTCAGCTTGTACGGCGACAAAACAAACAACTTTTTCGCTGGCAAACTCGCGTGAAAAAATTTTCAATAACTAAATCCACTCCCTTGAAGCTGCTTTTGACCTGGAAATATTCCGAGAATCATCTGGTTCAACGGAGAGAAAACTTACAAAGCTTCTTGCAGCCCTTACCACTGCTGATGGGAAACTAACATATAAGCAAGACCTACACCCATAACATTACCAAAAAGCATCACAGAACTCGATCTACTCAACTACTATGCCACGGTGTAAATTTCAGACTACAGCAAAACCAGGCCTGCTTGTGAAACATTTTATTTTATTCCGCACATACCGCAGAGCCATTCACACCCAATAACGAACAATATTTGTATGCAGCTTAGCTCAGTCATACACTTAAATATGTGTATGACTGAGCTAAGCTGCATACAAAATCTGAAGTGAAATGACACTACATAGAAATCCTGCCCAGCAAATATTAACACTCTCAAGTTCACAGACAAAACCACCTGAAGACGAGGAGCTTTAAATGTATATCTAGTCAATGGAGAATAAAATCTTACATTTTTCGCTGTAAGCGATTTGAACTACAGGTGCAACACCATCATCTTGAGGAACCGGAACGACATCATTCCACTCAGGCCTGTCTCTTTGACAAAATAAAACTCTTATCATTAAAGTAAATAGGCAGTGTGCAACTTTCAGTCGCGTGCAGAGGTCTGGTGATGCCCAGGGCGACTGCTTGATTTGATGCCCCCCTACCAAATTCTGGTATTGAGCAGTGGCGTATGGTAGTCATTGTTACAGGACATACATTGTTTGTTACGTCACAATATGACGTCATATTCACGTTTGCAAACACCGTTTTGGCGAAGTTTGTTGACACAACATGCATATTTTGGGACGCCGGAGCAGTGGTAGGGCAGTAAAATAGTTGAGGGCAATGGAAATATATGACAAACAAAAAAAATCGTCACCAATTATGTTTGTTTCTGTTCATCAACAATGTTGACTTCAAAAATAATAACAGAAATTATTGAAAATCATTCTGAATTTTCTAGGTGCCCGAATAGCTGCAATAAATTTATTTCAAGTCGATCTTGATAAACTACGAAATTACCTATGATACTGCTATGAAAAGCAGTTGTGTTGGAAGTGGGGGTGCAGTGGGTGCAAGCGCAACCCCAAAAAGTTTTATTTGCTGAAAATCTGGGTAAAAATGCCACCAAAAGTTGCTTGACTTCAAAAAATGGCGTCCAAGGTTTGCAGAAAAACACATGAAGACCTTTTTTGGAGGTCACACCAAAAAAAGGTCATAATTATCAAAAAAAGGTCATAATTATCTTTGTGGGAGAAATTTTGTAGGCAAAAGTTGCACAAAAACCTTGTCGAGCATGTCTGGGAAAAAATTCGGGAAAAGACCCTTCGCCTCCCCAAAAATTTGCCTGCTGCTACACCAATGATGAAAAGACACCTCCAACCCCATTGCCCCACTTTTGATAGGGCAGATGGGGAAATGCTCCCACCGTGCCTCCATTCTCCAGCGTCCCTGTGCATATTATTCCACACACACTCTCTTTACTTGTTGTTGTAGGCTATAATGTGCCACTGTAATGAACATAAATTGCCGGCGGTCTCTTAAGACGGAGCAGTTGATAACTGCAAAAATATCCAGCAACACGTTAAAACAGAGGAGTAGTAGAATGTACTCAGCGCTACGTCAGCACAGTTCACAACTGCAAAAATACAAGGCTGCACAAATGTCTCGTCGAATAGCAGTTGATCAGAAGGTGTGCGACTGGGATGGCGAACACCCAGGGTTGACAGTTTGAAACATGTAAACTACACACAAGTTGAGAGTGCGCATAAAGTACGCAAGAAATTTTCATTTTTTAATATGTGGCTTTTATATGTACAATTAGGAGAAAGAGCAGATACAGGCTTGTGTGAGCCATTATGATCAATTAGCCTGAACTGCCAACGAATGTCGAAGCTTGAAACGAAGCACATTTTGCAAGCACAGGTGTGCGACTGTATTAGCACAAAAAATGAAACGGGAAACTAGTGATGCATCATAAAATCAAGCAAATTGAAATTGGACAGCTTTGAAATCTGGCTCAGAAAATCAATCAAACGTCCATAATTACCTTCACGTAATTGGACCCAACCAAAGTAAAGCACCCTTGTTTTTGAAAGGCCACGTAAAGAAAAACAATAAAAACCACCAAAATCCCACTCTTTACTTTTCCTTTGGAAAATGTACTATGAGGTAAAAAGTAAAATAAGCTGCACACTTGTAGAGTTAACTGTAAATTGTTTTTTAATCAAACAAAAAGAACAGCAACTAAATTTTTTTGACTTGAAAAAAAGAGAAGAAAAATTCGAACAGTTTGAGTTAATTCTACTGGTTATCTTCTTTAGCTCTGTAAAATCGGTATATTTAAATCAAATTTTCTGCCTTCTCTGCATCCAAGCTGTTTCCGATGTTGGACCATACCAAACCATATATTGAAAAAATACACCATACAGATGTTGAGCTAGCAGGGCATGTACATGAACTTGACGAGAAACTGCGGAGTTTGTATGGGAGTGGCTTTTCTCTGTTTGCTGTGCGCATTCTTGCCAAGTCTTACCACTTTGGAGTGAATTGACCAACAACACTTTGCGAAAACAAAGATGGGTACATTTCTGTACCCTGAAATTTGAATGCCATAAAGGGTATAACAAGTTATTGTGTAATTCTGCAAATGATGGTATTGCATGATGCAATAAAAACAATCCAGAATGGGGTTTGTGTTTTTTTTAAAGAACAAAGACTTGTTTCTTTTATAAAAAAACTAAAAACCCAGATTAAAGAAAACACGAGGATGGGGTTTAAGAAAAAACGGGTTTTTCTCAACCCTGATTACCTTTCAATTCTTTTTTGCGATTTTCCCTTGATCGCACAATCTGGAAAAAGTCAAGTCACTATCAGTTTGATTGGGTGTGTGCCAAAAATCCCTGGTAATGAAGAAGCTGAGAATTACTGGCATTTGAATACGTAAAAATTAGTGTTGACAACAACACAAGTTTTGATAAAGTAAATCCATGCAGCATGTATTAGTACACCTACAATGGGAAAAATCATCTAGCTACAGCATTTAAATTTTTGTAATTTCACTCTTTGGATGCCCCCTGCCTTGGATGTCTGGGGCCGGCGCCCCGTTTGCCCCCCTCTGCACGCCACTGGCAACTTTAGAATAGTGAAGTTAGCAGTGCTATCCTGAACTTGTAATTATGCACAGAACTGTGTATTTTCACTTTTGCTATGCATTTTCTATCAACTTTTAGAGACAAGATTGCATACACCAGGATAAGTTGCTCACAAATCAGTAGAAAAATAGGTTTTCTGTATATTGATGCATGATCAAATTTGCTTAAACAGCACATCAACAGTAAAATATATAGCAGCTTAGCAAAGTTGACCTTGAAAGCTTAACTCCATCTGCAAACACCATTTTCACTAGTGGGTTATGAGAATCAAAAGAAAAATTAATTTCTAACAAATACATTTGCAGCACTTTGTATTTAACAGTTTATCAAGAGCACAACTGAAAAAACAGCAAATAATCAAAAGCAATCCCCTATGCAATAACTTCTTTAGACAGTTTAGTAGTTATGAAGCTTCATTGACATTCTTTGTCTACTTACTTGTACATTATATAGACTTCATCATCTTCAGAACTAGAAGACATTATTCACACAGTGAGAGACCAATAACCTAAGATTTACCTGCAAAAGATCATGAACAACAATTACACCAGAGGCATTTGCGTGTTGAGGCAGAACAGACAGAAGTTGATATATTTTAATTTACTGCAAACACACAAACAGTTGGAGGAAAATTAAAAAAGCAAACAATCAATACACATTCAAAGTGACATTTTTCACAAAAGGTCTACAGAAACTTGTAGCCCAAAGCAATATGTCCCCATCAAAAGCATTGTGCAGCTACACATAAGCCACAAAACTGATTTGCAACACATCTAAACAATCTTGATGTTGGTATTCAAAAACAGTTTGGCTGTTGTAGTTCAAGCACTATTATTAGATGCCCATCTTTTAATGTGTTAGATCAAAATAGATATTCCAAACAGCATGTGCATATTTACTGAATGTTAGTGAAAATCTGAAAAGCCAAACTATGTAAACATACAATTTACTAAAATTACACATATTACAAACTAAAGCCATGTGATCATTATGACCAAAGTAGAACACCAGTGTTCATACTATACGTGCAGCATTGTACTCTTAAGAAACATAAAACCAAATGCAACATCATTGTCATGGATACTATGTTGTATTCAGGTTTATCCTCAGGTATAAATGTTATAATACACAATAACATCATGGATAACAATCAATGTGCTTTTCTTTAATGTGTAAACACATCACATTCTTCTGAAAGTATTCAGTTTTCTGCAGGTACCATCATGATTTTTATCTACTACTGCCTTTCTACAAAGTTGCCTTTGAATTATGTTGAATGTGGTTTAGGCAGTTTGACTGTGTCCTCAGTAGGGTATGAAGACACAAAAAAAACAGACGCATTGCTACAAGCAAGCCTTTCACTTAATGAAATTCTATAGTAAAATCAATTAATGCATCATCATGATTACGCCATAGTGGATCTCCTATCACATACACAAAATTTGAGAGCCAGTGCAAACTTGAATAAGGTTCTGTACATTTCACAAGTGCAGCATTTGTACATCTGTTTTTGTTTACATGCAAATTTAACATTTTCAGCTCATAACCAGGATTGTTTGCATGGCCTTTTATCAGTATCTTAGTGCTGTTTTATGAGCTCAGTCGGAGTTTCTACTTAAAAACTCTATAGTTCAATCAGTGTTTTCAGGTAAATAAAGCATTTTTGCGCTTCAAAAGCATAGCATTTTTGTGTCTGCTGATATGACCCACAAGACCTAAGAGCCTTTTTGCCGTTCATTACCTTGACTGGCAACACCAATCCTACTACTGGCAACCAAAAAGTCATTGCAAGTCTTGGAGATGTAAAAGATATTTCCATAAACTTTACTAAACTCAAAATGAACCTTTTCACTGTAAACATATTATGAAGCAACTAAAGGTTTTGCTTTATAAGAAAACTTATATCAGTTGGTTCAGCTATCAAATCACTCAACATATGTTACAGACATGTCTGGTTTTCAACAAAAACTTTTCGAAACTACATCATACAACTAAAATCAAATAAGCCCTGAATCATGATTACACATGCAATAGAATCAAGGAAAATTATTGAAAAAACAGCATCTTTTTAACACCAACAAGTCCATTTGTGACATACTGAAATTGTAACAGAACATTTTTTGAAAAGCTCATAAGAATTTCATAAATACCAACATACCAGAAAATCTACTTTTCTGAGAAAATTTGCACAGGTTTTTTATGCAATTCATGCAATAACAGGAACAACATTTGGTTTCTTGGTGGGGACAACTTGAGATGCACAACAAAGCATTTGAAACCATTCAGCTTGTGATTTAGTTGAAATAGTATATAACTTTATTGCTGCTAACTTTTGCCAAGCCATCAATACTTTTAAAAAGTTTGGTAATGACACTCTTTGCCATGCAGTGAAGTCCATACTCCATACAGTCGTGCTAAAAAGTTTAGGACCACCTGCCTCAAATCTGGACTTTTACAAGTTTGGAAAATTGTCTCATTTGCTTCATCACATTGCTTTTTACATTGGAAGAACATTGTTACATAAGTGATGTTTCAATTAAAACCTTTAGGAGTAAGCTTTTTAACGATCTGGTTGTCTTGGAAGCAAGAATGTCCAAATTATTGCAAGTTTTGTTGCTGAAGATATGGGCAAAAAAGGGTGTTTTCAGTTGTGTACAGGTCAAAAATAATTAAATTGCATGAAGAGGGGTACTCAGAAAGGTAAATATCTGAAAAACTGAAGTTCAGTCAAGACTGCAATCCATCAATAATACCTTCCTCCACTTTCAAGTGGTCTAATTGAGGTGAATCTTTGCAAGGTATTTCTCTTTGTTTTCATGGAAGGTGCAAGCCTAACTTTTCCGGCAGGTTTGCAGACTCTGAGCCCAAATTAATCACTGAAACAACGTTTTAGGGTAGATGTACTGACTTCTGCACCTGCGAGCAACAAATCTGATCAAATATTTTTACTCAAGGTGGTGAGTGAGCATACTAACATCTTATTTATCATGTGATCATCTCTTTGACTGGTAACCTTGGGCCTACCAGTCCTGAACACTACCAAACATCTTGAATCTAGCGACTGCCTGATAGAATGCAGTNTTGCTGAACTTCAGTTTGTCAGATGTTGCCTTTCTGAGTACCCCTCTTCATGCAATATAATAATTTTTGACCTGTCCGCATCTGATAACTCCATTTTTTGCCCATATCTTCAGCAGCAAGACTTGCGATAATTTTGAACATTCTTGCTTCCAAGACAACCAGATCATTAAAAAGCTCACCCTTAAAGGCTGTAATAAAAGCATCAGTTAAGTAATGTCCTTCCAACATGAAAAGCAATGTGACGAAGCAAATGAGACAATTTTCTAAACTTGTTGTAAAATCCAGATTTTAGGCAGGTGGTCTTAAACTTTTGAGCGTGACTGTAGAATTAGTGACCTTTGCCAGCAAACAATGAAAAACAATGCAACAAAAAATTTATAGCACATAGTTTACTACAATGATGTCACACTGTTGATCATCACATCTGTTTTTACATATGTGATGTTTTCAATCCTGTCATGTCATTGGGAAAAATGATTTTTGACTGTAAGAGGCGGAAACACTTGAATAGTGAGTAGCAGACAAGACTTCCATATACTTTTTTACATAGTTTGGATTATGGTTTTCAATTCTTCCTCTCAATATATTTGCACCTAGGAAGTTGGACAGTTTTTGCAAACACTCCTCTGCAGCCACAACAGTCAGAGGAACATCACATTCTAGTCCATAAAAAACAGGGTCTAAAAATAATTCCACACTGGATTTAAAATTTCGTTTACCGATGTTGGTAGCAATGACTGGAAGCTGCTTGCACACAGTTTCCAACAGAACAAGGTGTTGAGAAAAGTGTTTGTGTGACAAACACTTTACAATTGAAGGCAGTAGTTTGGTTACTTCAGTGGAATGATCACTTGATAGTTCAGCTACAAGATAGATACAACCATCAGAATATTCCCATGGTTCAGATGGTTTTTTAAACCTGCAATCACTGCACCCACCACGACCCATTTTAGGAGCAAGTGACCCACACGAGTACATCTGCTGATTTGTATGAAGAGGATCCATCTCACCAAAGTTGGCATGCAGATCTTTCACTACACCAAATTGAGCAGGTCGCTTGTCCAGGCCTGTAAACTTTTCTGCAGTTTCTTTTTGCTTAGTAACCTCCATTAAGCCACCAAGTATATCTTCCAAGACTTTTGCTAACACATTACCGCCATAAGCTTTTGCAAATTTGGCAATAGCACCAGCAGCTCCCTGGCGGACAGAAGCAATTGGGTCTTTCAAATTACGCATAAAAAGCTCATACAAAGTGTCTTTCATGTTTCTTGCTTCTTCAGAATAGCTGAGCACAAAATTACCACAAGCAACGCAAGCAGCATCACGAACTGGCCAACTGTCGTCCATAAAGCATTCTAAAAGAGCTTGAAGGAGATCTGGAACATGTTTGAAAACAGCATTAGCATTTACCTTAGTAGCTAGTTCAGAAATGCAAGCACACGCTGCTTCACGAACAGCATGGTTATCTGATTGTGTGGCTACAATGTAATATGACACAACATCAGATATGAACTTTTCAACAAGTTCCTTGCCATGACCTTCAGAAACAATAGCCCATGTTTTTTGGGAGTACAATCGGACACCTTCAGCAACATAATATCTGTTTAAGCATAATCTTGGAAGCAATTGTGAAAAATATTCCTGCCTCTGATCAATACTGATTGAGAGTAAAAAATTTCTTGTGGCAATTGATGATGCTAAACGAACTTGAGACCAGTTATCAGCCAAACCTTTTGCCAAATAAGAACTCAGCTGTTTTCCATACTTCAACAAGGGGTTAAGGTGATCTTCAGCATTTTTGCAATTGACCATAGCAGCCAAAACATTAAACCCAGTTTCTCTGACAAATCTGTTCACATGGCACAAAGCAGAAAAAAGCAAATCTAACAATTCCTGATCAATGTATGTTGAAAAATTTGTCCCACAACCTTCGATCATATACTGCAAGCACTTCATGGTGGTTTCAAGATGTCTCCAGCCAGCAGATTCATGAAAAATGTCTGATGAATTCACACTAGGTTGGTGTGCAATACTGGTGTGTGAATGACTCTCATGCCCTGCATCAGCATCAATATGTCGTTCTAAGTCCTGACACAACAAGTGCAACAAAGTTGTTTTGCTTTGTTCATACACTGCACATCCAGAGTAGGCACACAAGGCCCCAAGTACTTGGCCAGCTTCATTTCTAACCCTTACTTCAGAATGAGTAAGAGACTGCTGGGCAAACATGTGAAAGAACTCCAAGCTTTCTTTGGTTATTGTTCCACTACCTGAATCTTTGTGATTAACAGCCTGAAGAACACATCTGGTTCCAAGTAAACATCCATGTATGAGTTCCCATGGGCTGCCCTGATTTGCTGCACTTAGCTTATTTTGGAAGCATGACAACAGTACTTGGCTTGAATTGCCATCATCTTCTCTTAATATTGCTTTCAACTGAGTGACTCCTTTGTCACGATTCAAGCGTTTGTCACTCTGCAGCAGTGACTCAATAGCACTTAGGTTAGCAACTTTGCATTCATCAACCATTACTCTACCTGATGTGATTTTCTGAAAAAAAATGACAATCATCACCAACTATAAATATAGATGGCACACAACTGACAAAATCAAAGGTTGCACAAAAGCATTTAACCAAAGAGCTCATATATACTGCATTTGCAAGAAAAGATAACCACCACCAGGTTGCTTTCTTGAAAAAAGACTGATTCATTTACGACAAGAGGCAGCACACCAAAGAAGCAAACGCAGTGAAAAACATTAACACACTGAAGTTTTCATAATGCAAGAAATCTTGCAAATGCAAAAAACATTACCCTGTCTTCAGGGTATTCAGCGCAGACCTGAATGGCATTTGTGTGGATTTAAATGTATTGTCTGTGTGAAAACATCGTATGGGATAAACTTCAGTAAATTGCTTATCACCTATTCAGGATTCAACTGCTTTTGATTTAACAATGATAACGTCAAAGTCAAATCGGATTATATTTTTCCTAATATTTTCATTGGTTATATTGCAAGCTAAGAAAACAATCAGAGTGCCCTTACACCACACCTCAATGCTTGCCAAATTTCTATGAAACAGTTAATACTGTGACTTACCACAACACTAAAGCAGAAGTATTTTTTGTTCTAGTCACTGACTTCATTACTTGCTTATGTTCGTAAGCAAAAAATTCTTAAAACAAAGGAATTGAATCACAAGACAATTTGAACAATTAAGGCCAAAACAGGAAGACATTTGTAGGTGTGACATGGCAACTTAATCCCTTGTCAAAATCATAGCTGGGATTATTTCTACAGAAGAACAAAGAAAAAATTCCAATGGTAATTGATTCCAATTCATGTGTCATACAAGAAGAGGTCACAGAAATATCAATACTAGTGATAATAGCTAACACCTTCGCTGCCAGGTTGTTTTTACCTTTAAGATCCACATGAGCCACTTAATTACCTTCGCTTTGCAACGCCATAACTCTCCGGCCGATTGTGCTAGAGAGCCGTTCAAACACTCAAAAGATGTGGCAAGTCTTCTAGATGCATTGACAAAAATTGGAAAGTTCTGGATTTCAAGTTTTTGTGGGTGACGTTATAAGTGGGGTAAGTTTAGGCCTTTTTGGCCCACAATACCTGGCCCTGGATGCCAACTGCTAGATGGGATTTTTTGATTCAATTTTTATTGGAAACTAGGCTATAATCAGAGTCTTTGGAGCCCTTGGTTGGCTTTCTAGCATTTCTGGTTCCAAAGTTAAGGCCTGCTTGTGATTACACAATGCCATTAACCATCTAGTGCCAAACCTAAAAAGCCCAAGTAGTCAACTAATTGCAGTTAACTATAAATAGACATATAACAACACTCCAACAAACAAACAATTTCCAAACGAGTAAATAGCTCCACTGAAACAAACTTGATCCAGTTTACTTTTTCACTGCCATCATTTGAATTGGCAACATACTGTTGCGATCGGAAATCCCGAGCGGCATACGCACAAAGCTTCGCACTGTGGCAGCAAGCAACAAAAGAGTTCACATGCAATGATCACTCTCCGCGTACGCTAGTCGTTACGTTCAATGGTTCACAAGGTAATATCGGCAGAGCTTCCACGCCACGATCACTCTTTTATTGCTTGTTCGCGCCACATATATGAATGGTGTTGTTCTTCACGCACATCCCATTTGTGGTGAATGACATATTTAACGCAACACCACCAGTGAGGTTGCAACAATACAAATTATAGGATTCACCCTGTGCAGTATGTATTGTTTCCACCAGTCAAACAATATACCCCAGATGAACCTTAGAATATATCATCTAAGTTATTTCAAAGCTGAAACAATGATGTGCTACATCAACCAAAAAATAATATAGGCCAAAGGCACATAAATATGAAACTGAGATTAGTCCACCTGGGGCTATTTCATTACTGAGGAATGGCAGATAACAGAACACACCAACATCAATGAATTAACTAAATGAGGGCTCAGAAAACCTTCCACTACCAAGACTATTATGCTTATACCAATACCATTTGTATACTAAAAACTATGACATGAGGTACGAGAACATCAAGCATAATAATGGACATTTTTAACAATACGTCATCACTAATTTCCATGTTTGTACAGCTGACAACTTGTTAGATACTGTGAAATGCTATTAGGTCATTGCACAGAATGACAGTTTAATTGTACAAGTAGAAGGCAACTTAACTATGGACTTCAATGTTCATCTGGCTGAACACACTGATAACATCTTTCCCATGCTTGATGTCCAAATATCAAACAAGACAGTACATGTTACCTGGAGAACACTGACAAAGAGCAAACTACAACCACACAATGTTATCTTTTGCCAAGCAGATACAAAGAAGTAAATATGTCAACCAGTGGGAAAGATGCAAATGCATCAGCCAGGAGGACTGCCAAGCAACTTCAAGCAATTCCACTTGAATCTAGCCACTTCACATTTGCACCTCTTTCTACCCAGTTCTGCCTCTAAGCAACAGGGGACCCAAAGCAGTCTTCAAAGTACCCAATGCAAACAGTCCAAATCCACATATGATTTTAGCTTGTGTCACGCTCACTGCTAGAATCATGTTCAACTTTTTTATGGTGGCGATATTCAGGCTTCAATTCCCACATATATCGATGTGATGGATTTTGATTGTATACACCAATCTCCTTCAATACTTCCTTCAAATATGTCTGTATTCAAAACATCAAATATGTTATATTGGAGTAAAATTTTATCAATGCATTACAATTATAAATCTTTGACATCATGCAAACATTTTTTAACAATACCAAGATTAATATATAAAAAATGTCTGCTAATGACCACTGCATAAGATATTATACAACAAAATACATTAATGCCATATACGATGCAATACACAATGGTAGTTACTTGAAATATTGCACTTTAACATGTTGGGAGTCAATCATGCACTGAGCCGCTAATTTCGAGTCACTCTGCATCTCCTTAACTTGCCAGTCGATTGTGCTAAGGAGCTATCCAAACCCTCAAAAGACTCGGCGAGTCTTCTAGTGTGCACTGAAGAAAAATTATTGGCTTTGGCTTTTGGGTTTTTTGTGGGTGACGTCGTAGGTGTGGTAGGTTGGCTCAGGTTACCTGGCCCTGGACCCAACAACTACATGGATGTACTTCGATCAAGTTTTTATTGGAACCTAGGCTAAAATCCGAGTCTTTGAGTTTTTGATCAGTTTTCTAACATTTCTGGTTCCGAAGTTGGGGTAAAATTACATAACTTTTGAACCAGAAGCACTAGACAGCCAATCAAGGGCTCAAGAGACTTGTATTCTAGTTTCCACTAAAAATTTGAGCGAAATATTTCCATTTAGCTCTTTGGGCCTAGAGACCGATAATCTCAGCAAACCTATCCCGCTAATGACGATACCCACAAAAAGCCAAAACCCAAAACCTAAAAATGTTTTCAATGCAAACTAGAAGACTCATCGAGTCTTTTGAGGGTTTGTACAGCTCTCTAGCACAATTGACTGGTGAGTTATGAAGTTGCGAAGACTTGGCCAATATGGACAAATTATACCTTTTAAAGCAAAACTTAGCCAGCGCCAAAGATGTTAATGATTTTTACAATGTTTTTTGTTATCTTTCAATATTTTTCAAGTTTCCGCTTAAGGCTAGAAAAGCTGATACACTTTTCTGGTAGACACTAATTTATGCTGTTTCAATCAAACGTATGATCTACTATGCCAGCGGTTCCCCAAGGCCTTCATGGTGGTACATAAGTAGATCTATTTTTTATTTTTCTCCACAAAAGGAACTGTACAGCTTTTCCTTTTAAATATCAGGTCCTGTTTATAAATTCTTGCATTTCTGTGTACTTTTTCTGTTGGTTTTTGACAATGGCCATTATGTTTCTCACTGCCATTTTGTACATGTAACTTTTGTGTCAAGCCTAGTTTTCATAAGTTTTGATCAAATGACATTTGGTTAACACTGTCTACGGAAAGAAATCCTTTCTCAGCAAACAATCAGACGCATTAAGATCTTACAGACTATGTATATCGCCTACGATGTGGGCATCATCAACCCTTATTCTAATAGACATTTGGTTGAATGAGTTTTCCTGCAACAAGGTGGCATGCGGTGACAGTATTGGACCCCTAAGTGTTATGTGACCAGAATAAGGTTGGGAACCACCATACTAAACCAATCACCGGTCTTAATTTCACAGATCACAATTACCAGTAAGAATGAAAAAATGAACAAACTCAGCCCTGAAGCATAATAGCACTAAGTTTTATCATTTATGTGAACACCAAGCAAGCAACCAGATGAGCATAGATTCAGACAAATTGGGGCTTCACAACAAAAATTTTAGCTTTTAGCTGTATATAACAATCCAACACATTGTATATACTTGTTGTAAGGCAAATAAAAATAAAATATACAGACTTGAGAATCAACTTAATATTATCCAACATCTCGTACAAAATGTGAGAAATTATTCTTACCACTGGTTGCCGAGTAATGTCTTTCAAGTCTTTTATATTGTAAAACTGATGTTTTTCAAACTGCTTAAAGAGAAGTGTTTGCAAACTCTCTTTTTCCATTCGAATATTTTTCACACTGTTTTTCTTCAGCATCTCATACTCCCGCTGAAAATATTTTGCTAATATATTAATATACACCAGAAATACTCTGGGCCGCAGCACAAACATCAGAAAGAAAGTGGCATAGACTTACATGTAAAACAAGTTCACATGAAGGTTCTATTTCCAGCAATTAATACATTGCATTTGTTATAGTCACAGCTAATGAAATGCATCATCAAAAACCAACAGCAATACATTATCATTATTCAATAATATATTCAATGTTTGATATCAGCTAACTCCACACTCTTTATACTCCATGTCAAAATGAAGTTTTTTACTCTTATGTTAACAAGGTAATTAAAGTTAACAAAAATGTAGTTTGAATTTTTACCTCTTCTTTAATCATATCAACTGGCTTATATACAGTTTTCACAGCAGAATCAAGTTGCTTGGTTACACGTTTTGGTTTGCATGCTTCAATTACTTGGGCTCGCTTCAACTGCATGTAATTTTTATTTGCAACTGGACGACAATCAACTTTTTGAACAACTCGTCCTTCCACAGATCTCTTTTCACCAACTGCAGAGAAACATTGTACAAGTACTGTACATCAATGTAATAAGCAGTTTCACAATTCTTGAAAAAACAGGGAACACCAAAATATGCACAAAACATCTCAAACAAAAGGTCATGATGCTAAGAATGTAAAGGTACAATAATGTTACTGAAGCTGTTCTAGTGATGTGGTAAGTTAGTGTTAAAAAAAGTTCGTAGCAAAGGTAAAAAACTCATTTCTATGCACACATGACTTTGCTTTCAGTACAGACACATAATAAGGGTTAAAATACAAATCAATTATATATACAGTAGAATTCGCCTATGCTGACGCTTTTTTGTCAGTCCCAGCAGAATCTCTGTTTTTTATGTGCATTCCAGTTTGGCTATAACGACTTCAGCTACATTGTCACTTTGCCTATAGCAATGCTTTTTGTTGGTTCACATGGTATTTTGTTTCTTTATAACAACAGTTGCAAGTTTTCTTTACAGTTTGAATTGTAAATTGGCTATGTGGAGTCACCACATAATTGTTTATGACCAAATATGAACACAGTAGAAGTTAAGCAGCCAATCATTGACCCGTTGAGCCATGACAGGTTTGACGTAAGAATTACATCAAGGATTGTGCCACCAGCACTAGCAGCAATGAATGCAAATCGTTACTTGACTTCTATGCTATTACGAATTGTTACGAATGTAGTCAGTTTAATCAATAGTCTTGGTGGAACAGTGCCCAAATTGTCGAAAAAAAGAAGCAACATCCAATTATGGAAGAAGTATGACATCGCTGTTTCGCTCAATATAGGGAAAATGTTACCAAAGTGGCAAATGTACAAAACATTTCAGTATCCCAATAGTGACGTTGACTACAATTAAAAAAAATAAAGGCAAAATAATTTATCACTTTAATCAGAGTATACACGAAAAGATGATACAAGAAGCAGCAATACTAATCAAACAACACTTCTACCTTTGCCAGGCTTGGGTATTGAACTAAAAAGCCATTACAGGAACGATTTATTGCAGTTCAGCAATAACAAACAGTTCACCTATAATGACGTTTTTTCTCTGCTCACATGAAGTGATGTTGTAGGGCAATTCTACTGTATATATCAAGCAGGGATGTGGTGAAGATCTACACATCTGAGACAAAATTTGTTACCACAAAATAGTTTTCAAATCCAACCTTATATTTCAAATAGATTGCACATGATGCTTACGACAAACCTTACATATTTATAAAAAAAATATGCGGGGTATCTACAGTTAAATTTTTTGTTCGAAATAAGAAGGTACCACCTGTTTGCATAAAAGTGCACGGTAACACCTTAGGAACTGGTAGATTTCCCTTAACCCTCTAAATCCCACATGCGTTAAATTTTTGGCACAAAATGGCACCAACATATTCGGCCATAACTTGCCAGCAGATTGAGGTTGAGAGCTGTTCAAACCATCAAAAGATGCAAAAAGACTTGTACTTTCAATTTAATAAAATTGGGAAATTTATATTTTAGTTTTTGTGTGGATGACGTCATAATGAGGGTAGGTTTTTGCATTTTTGGCTTACTTCATCTGGCCCTAGGCCCCAACTGCAAGAGGGAGATTGTTTCCTTTTTTTGTAAAAAAAACAAACTGAAAATCCACATCTTGAGAGCCTTTGATTAGTCTCCTGGCATTTGTGGTTGGCAAGTTATGGCCTGAAAGCCACGAAATAAGCAATTAAATAATTAAATTCCTAGGGGATTAATTATCTAATTTGTCCTTTTTGGGCCATAATTTACAAACCACAAATGCTGGAAAGCCAATTAAGGGCTCCAAAGATGCAGATTTTGCCTAGTTTTTTCAAAAAAATGAAAAGCCTCCCTCTTGCAGTTGGGGCCCAGGGCCTGATGACGTCAGTCAAAAAAGCCTAAACTTGCCCCTAATATGATGTCACCCACAAAAAAGCTCAAATCCAAAACCTCCCAATTTTTTTAAATCGAAAGTAAAAGACTTTACGCATCTGCAAAGGGCTTGAACAGCTGTCTAGATTAATCCACTGCTGAGATATAACTTTCCCAACTTGGGAAAATCCTGGGAGTCAGGGGGTCCTTTGCTGCCGGTGTACAAAATATTTGTACTTTTGAAATCCCACATTGGGCACTATTTTCGTGCCATTTTGCAACTCCATAACTCGCCAGGTGATTGAGCTGTTCAAACCCTCACAAGATGTGGCAAGTTTTCTAGTTTGCATTTAAAAAAATGGAAAGTTTTGGATTTATATAGTTTTTTTTCTGTGGGTGACATCATAAGTGGGGTAGGTTTCAGGCCAATTTAGCCTTGTAATTTGAGTCTTTTGAGCCTTTGATTAGCTTTCTAATGTTTCTGGTTACAAAGTTACGGCAAAATAACAAAAATTTGGATAAAAATCATTTTGGGTAATTTTTACCCAAATTTAGTTTTTTCTTCTAGTTTAGATTTTTGAAAATTAGAAAGTTTTGGATTTTGTTTTTTTTGTGGGCGACGTCATAATAGGGGTAGGTTTAGGCATTTTTTGCCTAGGTTACCGGCCCCAACAGCAGGAGCGAATGGTTTGACTGAAGTTTTCTGTGGAAACTAAGCTATAATGCGTGTCTTCAGAGCAGGGGTGGCCATACCACAGCCCGCATCCATCCCGCCGACCAGTTTAATCCAGCCAGCCAAATACCTTGCACATTTTATCAAGCACTACGTTTCCAAATGTGGATAGCAGTACAACAGCATTGGCTGCTGCCAGTCTCTTGTTGACTTGTCTGCCATGGAAGCATTTGGCTGCTGGAAGTGTTATAAAAGTGTAAACAAAATGGTGTGATTTTATTGGTATTATTGCACTACAATATATTTTAACAACCTATTTTGCATAGATTATTTAAATTGCACTGTATCCAGCCCTCGGGTCAAAATGTTTGGCCACTCCTGCTTTGGCCATCTAGCATATCTGGTTCAAAAGTTATGGCCAAAAAACACTTTTTTTGCATGGAGCCACTTTCTGTGCATTTGGCAAAAACTGCATGCATATGCTAAACAGCTACCATGTTTACTTCACTCAATTCCAAGCACGGAACAATCCGTACCTCACATTGCTCACTGAAGATAACATCTGCTAGGCTTGTAAAATAGGTGCTCTTTCTTAAAACTTGTGCAGACACTTATACATGCAGCAGGAAAGAAAATTTGACACTTTTCACATGCAATGCCTCTGCATTATTTGTGGCATCATGGACAAGATTGAAAATAAGGCCATTTTACAGTGCATTAGCTGTAGCACCCTATCAGTTACCGTATAAAGAAAAGTGTTGTACTGGCTGAGTCACATCCAGTGTTCTCCTGAGTCTTGTTAACTCAAAAATAAACTCCTAATTAAACTGAGGGCATGCACTCAAGGTGATGGCTGACCCTTCTTGTTTCAGAGATGTTATACAGAGAGATTTGCAACAGTTCAAAACCTCATCCTCCAACAATGAAGCACACGATGGAAATTATATGGCATGAATTCTTTCACTAAGTTTCTTTGGAGATGAACTCACAGTGTTCCTCCTAATCCAACCATCCGCTGCTATAGAGCAGTCTGTAGCACTACTTCTAGAACTTGACAGCTTATCACATTGCATATAAAAATTGTGATTTCATTGTTTGCATAAGTTTTTCAATCATATACACATGCAGCTAGGAGCACATAAATAAACTTACGAACAATTGTGACTATGATTTGTTATGATTTTCACGCATGTAGAGAAATGTTTGATTATAGTAATGATTCAACAAGCATGTGCCGGTATTGTATTTCAATTATATCCTTGATTCAACTTCCTTCCAACCGTCTAGTTGTAGCATTCTTGTCTGCAGCAAGTTGTGAAAATCTCAGGTCAAATTACACTCTACCAAACTTAAACTATGATGTGCATACAACCATTTTTTTTGCAAAGAGCACTTTAATTCCATACCTTTAGGATTAGAATTGTTTAAAGAAAAAATAGTCAGGCATTGTCCACCAGACCCTTGCAAAGCAAATTTGTGATCAGTTGCTACACTGGCATGGGAATAAGAGGCAGATGGCTCTTGAAGTGAAGGATTCACTGAATACATAACTTCTGTTCGTCCTGCATTTCTGCACAAAAAAGCATGCAATTAACACCTTGGTGTCTGGGTGGTTTTGGCGATTTTCGCAAAAAAAACAGCAGTTTTCGGTTGCTTTACCAACGCCCTAGCTCCTCCGCAGATTGCACTAGAGAGCTGTTCAACGGCTCAAACAGATCGGCCAGTCTAGTAGATTACACTAAAAAAAAAAACTTTTTGCCCGGGGGGTGCGGGTTTTTTGTGACTGACGTCATAAGTGAAATAGTTTTAAGGTCATTTTGGCTCATGTTGCCTGGCCTAAGGCCCAACCACTAGGCCAAAGTGTTTCGCAACTAGACTCGAGTTCGAGTCTTTTGAGCCTTTGATCGACTTTCTAGCGTTTCTGGTTCAAAAGTTACGATCTAAAATAAACAAAT
>JGI24158J21664_10001446_pt1 | contig 26793 bp, 22 predicted proteins | sample Ectturendosymbi3_FD_21664 | JGI IMG/M metagenome (IMG submission 21664) | reverse complement strand
CCCTCTGAGCAGTGATTTTATGACATCATCGTTTTCAGTCAACCGTGTTACGATCGTGGTAGAGCGCAAATATGCAGTACAGCACTAACACGAGAATTGAGAACGTTTGCTAATGTACGAGAGGAAATTTGCTTGTTCTGACAAGAGCGTTCTTTGTCAACAATGAAATTTACATGGCGTTTGTACTGAATTCTCAAGCGCAAGGTGTATCTGGCAAAAAGAATAATCTACCCAAACACCATAGCGCGGGGCCCACAGAGGCGCGGAGCCCAATGCAGCTGCATCGGTTGCATCGGCTTAAGGCCGGCCCTGGTAACAATAGTCTCTTCCGGTTGAGTAAAAATGCGGTTTCGAATGAAATGTGTGGAATAACATCTCGAGAATTCTAATCGTAATCGTTAAAATTACTGTAACATAGACTCGAAATATGTGCTATTCATGTACGTGTGGCTGCCTCACAAAATGCCCTCGGCCGTGGCTCGCCCACCCCTGGCGTAGTAAAAAATAGACCAGGTACTACTCATTGCGCAAGAAATCGGCGAACTGTTTTGGCTTGTTCGCTGATCTTTGTAAGTCGTTAACGAGTTTATCGCAAACCCACGTGTTATGTGGCTTTAGTGTGTCTAACCTTGGCTTGTATGTGTTAAAAAGACAAACAGGCTTATCGGTAATATTTTCTGTTTTTAATCCAAACCCACATAATTACCAGGTTTTGCGTTGCAAGAAATTGAGTTGTGAGAATGGGGGAAAAACTCTTGAGCGCAATACGTCACCGCAGCCACTACGGATTCGTTGTTTCGAAGCACTTACCCAGTATTTTCTGCGTCGCACGATTTTAAATTAGAAGTGTTTTCGCGATTCATTCCCAGCTAATCCGACCTAAGAAAAAAGGCAAACGATCGGAAAATTGTGACACTGTCAGAAGAGAAAAACAGCCCTCTGCTTTTTTCCCTTGACGCTAGGAGACGTGCTGAGACCAGCAGCAAACCGTACAACAGCGAAACACACGTTTTGTCAGTTGGTGCAGTCGACACCAATATTTTCGTGTGGTCGCAGGCTACGATGCTCAGCAACAGACGACGATGCCCGAGCCTGCAGAGCGGTCAGGAGCAACTAACTATCGCACCGCACTCTCCGTCGTTCGCGAGAGTTCCCTGACCGCACGAGATTCTCTTGCCACCGACGGCGATGACGTGGATGAGGATGACGTCCGAGCCGCTCCGTTAAGAGATTCAATCGAAGAGAAACCAGCGTTGCAGGCGATCGCGATGTCTGACAAATCAAGGGTGAACCAACAGATTGGATGGTAAAGCTCATTATCAGCTTTTGTGAGGTTTAGTTAGTTAGTCGTTTCTAAACGCGCTTTCAATGCATAAGTAGTGGTCAAATGGGAGCCCGTCTCTGTTGAAGGTTTGATTTGAGTTTTATTCATGAGGGTTTCCGCCAATTTTGCAGCTGGTGGTTTGCAAAGGATTTTACAAGACTCGCGTGTTTATTTACCGCGCACTGGCTTTCCAGCAACGCATACTTTTTTTGGTTCTCCATGTCTAATGGCTCAATGTAGTGTCATAATCTGCAGCTTGTCTTTAATTGCAATTTTGACCACGGGTATGGATTCGATTGTGAAAAAATAATGAACTAACGTTTTGCCGTTCCCCCACATGGGGTAAGGGGAAGTACCTCATTAAGTTCATCCCCGGCTCCAACGAGTGCTGTGACTTCGGGATGAGCACTGCCTTTAGTGGTGCAATCATGGGTGTCGGAAGGAGGGGGACTTGCCCCCTCTGGATTTTGAAAATCTTAGAAAAAAAGTTGTTTTCTTAGTTTCGAGTGGGAAAAAACAAATTTTGCCACTTTTGCGCCCCCCCTAGCAAAATTTTGGAAAAATCCTCTAGTCTCCCCCCCTGGAAAAAATACTTGCGACACCCATGGGTGCAATATGAGATGCAGCTGCCAGCTATTTCAATCGGGCTTACCAGGCATATGCGTTGAAATCCTGGCACTAAAATGATTTGCATTTATTTCAGTAGCTATTTGACTGAAACTTTTTGAGGTTAACGTTGAAGAAAGTGCTTGATTTGATATATATCTTTGATTTTTGGCTTGGAATGGTCTTGTGAATGAAAATATTTTTCATCGTGTCCACCTTTTCGCTTATTCCTAGCAGCCACATCCCGCGGTCAATTACCCTTGGGCAATTAGCATGCTTCAAGGGATCATTGACTGGGTTATTCTACTGAATTTGCCTGTTTATTTGAACAGCAAAATTGACGAAGACCCATACGCACATCTGCGATATGATCCAGGCTGGCGAGAAGCGGATGTCGAGAAAAGCAAAAGCGCTGCCTCGCAGCGAGCAGGCCACGAAGAAACGGCTTGCAGCCATGACACACGGTAGTTTTTCCTAGTCTGCTCTGGTTTACTATCTAACAAAAAGGTTCCTTCGCACAAAAGAATCATACATTTAGTTTCGAATATTTCAGAGAGCACGTAATTAGCTTCAACGTACGCCAATCAGGCATCTTTAGTTTTCATTCAAGCAGCTTCTGATCTGGTTTATTTTCACCTGTTTTCAGCTTGTACTGTTGCGACGTTTTTCGACTTTGAGTGAAACCAAATCTGAGTCAAACTTTGCAAAAACTGGTCATGATTTTTACCTTAAAATATGAAGATTTACTGCTGCCAGTTTCTAGAAAATATCTTGCTGATTTTATTTTCTTTTATTTCACATGGTGTTTCTGTTCAGGTATTCACCCAAAACCACTTCACCTCACCAACTGGTTGACGACCCATCGTCTTTTCGACCACCAGGTGGTGCGATCACAATCCACAGACCAATATCTACACCACCGCAGTAAGTTTTATTTTGAAACAATGACCTTTTCAATCCTCAACATCCGCCTTAAAAAAAGCTTTCAACAACGTCCGTACCACAGCTTTCAAAATCTAAAAGCGAGCATTTTTCACGACATGTTTTGCACGGCAGCAATGGACACGAAACCAGCTAAAAATCCTTACGAATCGACGCTCGTCTTGTCGTCGTGATTATCCGAAACCACTTTGACGGCGTTGCAATGTTAAAATGTTGGGACAACCCAAGCACCGATGATGTATCGGCAAATGAGCCGAACCTCTGCACCTGTAGAATGGTTGCCTTGCAATGAGTTTGCGCTTTCTTCAGCAGCGCGCATGCGCACTCATGGGCGTCGGAAGGGAGGGCAGGGGGTCAAGGACGCCCCTGGATTTTGAAATTTTCAGCAAAAAAGGTTGTTTTCATTTCACCACTTTTAACCCCCCTGGAAAAATTTTGGAAAAATCCCCTAGTGCCCCCCCCCGAAAAAAATCCTTCCGACGCCCATGTGCGCACTCAACACGTTTTGGTGTTTTGTTTGGTCATAACTATGCTTATCACAACCTGGTGCAGTTTGGTCAAAACGGCCCCATAACCAGGCCTGCCTTGCAAACGCCTCCCGCATTGTAGCCGGCGTATTTCCAAACAAGGCCGCTGTGTTTTCCGCGCGCACCCGCCCGCCATTGTTAATTAATTCGCAGACAAAGAACCGACAGCGATTCTGCGCAGCGGCGTGAGGTATACAACGTATCCAGTGTGTCGTGTGTCTGCTGACCTGTCACGACAGGGCATGCTGTGATTGGTGCTTGGCGCTTGGCGCTGTTGCGACGGCCGGGTAGTGAACAGACTATGTCGGACTCCTCGCATTGCTTGTTTGGAATATTTCGTTCGCCCTGTTGGTGTGTTTCCGATATTGAGCGCCTTTCGACGCTGCTGCCAAGCCTGTCTGCCTTCGTTCGCAAATCAGAGTCTCGCTCAGTCTCAAAGCTGCAGGTTGATTGCCGAAGGGAAGCTTTTACTTACCTGACCACAAAGTCTTTGCTGCCGCAAAGACCGTCTTATAGTTCATTCTAGTGCTTAATTTTCACAACCTTCAATAAATAATCTTTCGGCAGGGACTCACCTGTGAGATTGAGCGCCGATCCTCAGAAGCTTCTTGCCATGAACGCCGCCTACGAGCAGGCATTCAACAAAATGCTTGAGAAGGAAAAGCAGAGCGACGAAGGTGCGCGTCATGTCTCCTCGTGTTATGTTTACTAAGGAGATATAAGGGTGTTTTAACAGTTGCACCGTAAGAAAAATTCTTGTAAATTGCTTCAGGCTTTTTTTTTAAATTTATTGCACTGTTCAACGTGTCGAAACATCTTGCAGTGTCCGAAATTTGCCGAAAAAAGCCGAAAATAAAAAATATAACGACTCGATGCCGATCGTTACCGGACCAGTCCGGACAATTTTAACACATGTAGAAGCTTTTCGTGATGGACTGATTAACGTTGAAGTGCGGGATCCGGTTCGGTTCTGACGTGAAAAAAAATCTGGTTCCGTTCTGAGGTGAATAAAAAACGCTTAACTGGGTCGCGTTTACGTTAAGACCGGTCAACGGGGCGCGATGATTCGTATCCACTCGCTTCTGCACGAGACAGCGCACACGGAGTGATGGACCACGCCGACGCTCACAGCCATCTTGCTGATAAAGCTGTTGAAGGCAGCAGCCCGCGTCGCCAGCACCCTTACGGTTCGTGCATGTTTGTAACTGACGTTGCGATTTGCTGAGACAACAAGCGTTAACTGCCTGACAAGCCATCACAACCTGAACGGCCAATATTCAGTGGAAGACCTGCACCTTGAGTATTTTTGTGGGGGGAAATGAAAGAACAGGGGCCCAGAGCGTTGCCTGCAGCTGTGTTGCTGATAAATCCACCGCATTTGCGCCCATAATGTTTCATTTTGGAACGAAAATGATGAGGAAAAAAACAAGGTCTTATTTTCCGAACCCGAATACTGTCAAAACACGTCAGCATTGCCCTGTTCCGCTTTGTTTTTCTTCTTTTTCTCTCCTTTCCCCCACAATAAGAAAACAAAGGTCATCCATTTTCTTTACCCAGCACGTTTATCGTTACCCTGTCTGCCCACGTTCCTGCCGTGTAAATTTACGAATACCCCCCTATTCGCAAAATACGTGCTCTCAAAAGCGAAAATGGACCCAATTTGTCAACATGGTCGTTTGGGGGCAAATGCACCAATTTCCCCCTCTGGATCCGCCGTCCCTGACAATTGTGATGTGACCCAAAGACGTTTCGAATGGGTAATTCAAATCGAGTCATCTTTGCTTATGAGTTGATTTTCGTTGGTTGACCGAACTCGAGTCTTAAGATGTTTATGCAAAAAACTTGCTTTCACTCAAGTTTCTACGCTCGATAACTCATGGTTGACTTAAAGTAGGCTTTTGACAATCCAGCGCGTGTGTGTCACATTGGAGAGTTTGAGTCACGAGTGACCAACGTTCGTGGGTCGACAACAGTCAGTGACCTACTGGTGACTCACCTCGGTTAGGCAGTTTACTGGAAGCTTGTTGCTTGTAACTTGAGCTTGGAGGTCCGTGAAGTTATTTTGATTCCATTTTGAAATCTTGTGGCCCGTGCGCATCAGCTATGACGTAACAAATCCGATTGTTAACGGAATAGTTTGATTGAGTCACGTTGTAGCGAGTTCACCGCTTCAGCCACACCCACTCGTGCCACACCTAGTGATTTTTCACTAGATCTAGCGATTTTTGGACTGACCTAGTGATCTAGTGATTTTTCGCTGTAATCTGGCGATTTTTTGCGAAGCATGTATTTGAAGATGATCGGTTGTCTTGTTTCTGACTTTACAGCACTTTTTTCTGTGGTTACGTGAATCGTTGTGTGAAGATATGCACCAAGTGATCATTAGAACTAACAAGTTTTTCTAATCTCAGAATTATTGTTTTGACTTTTGTGCTGTTATTGTTGCAATTTTGCCTATGACCTTATTTTCATTTCCTTGCAACATCACTGCAGTAGAGCACCATGCAACAAAATTTTTTTGTCTTTGGCCTTGAGAAATAATGATTATATCCTGTTTGCTTATGCCGTAAAACTATGAAAAACCTTTACTATGCCACCGAAACTTTGGATTTGTGTTCCTGAGACTACTTTGAATTTTTTCCCACCTCTCATGCTTAATGACCATTGTTATAGTAGTATGCTATGTCTGGTCGTGGTTGCAAGTACTCAGCAGATTGCTTCTGCTATGTGTGTTGCGAATTCATTGAAAAAGAGCACTATCTGTAGAGCTGTATCAATGCAAAAGAAGCGTATCTTGCATAGTTTGGCATGCTAGTCGGTGACCAAGATAAGCCTTGGGCACCACACATCATACAGTATGTGAATATTGCAGTCGTACTGTAGAAGGTTTCTCTCAGAAGAGAGAAAAGGGCTATGCGTTTTCCTATCCCCCATGCCTGTCGTGAGCCCTCAAACCATCTCACAGACTGTTACTTCAATATGGTAGATCCAAGCAAAGAATGCACTTTCCATCAAATACCCTGGCATTGATTCATCTCTTGCACCTGTACCCCACAACACAAATGGCATGCCTGTGCCACAACCATAGTTGAGAGATGGATCCTTCATAACAGACGCAAGCTCTACAGATTTTGAAACGGGGCAATCTTCTGCTGCATGTGTTCGATGACAATTGTTGGTGACAGGTGCGTCTACTACCCCAACCAACAAAATATTAATGATCTTATCAGGGAGTTTTCATCGACAAAGTCGCATACCGAGCTTCTCATTTCCAGACTTAAGCAATGGGACTTGTATACTGGATAACAGTGTTCGAATTGCTTCAGAAAAAGCGAAATCGCGGCTTCGTGGTGTTCTACATGTTTAAAGATGGGTTATGTTATTGCCATGACATAGAAGGGCTCTTTCAGGTTATGGGCAATTCGTGTAATCCCTCTGAGTGGAGACTCGTCATCGACAGCTCATTTAGAAGTCTCAAAGTTGTTTTGCTGCACAATACAAATAAATGTCTCTCTGTTCCCTTGGCTCATTCAGTTCACATGAAAGAAGATATCAGATCAGAACATCAAAACCCTCTGGAGTGGATTAAAGTATGACCACTACAAACGGCCCGTTTGTAGTGGTCATACTTTAATGCACCCTGAAATGGGAGACCAATGGTGATTTGAAGATGGTGGCTTTCTTGGTGGGGCTTCAGGATGGTTTTACCAAGTTCCATTGCTGTCTGTCTCTTGGATAGCAGAAATGCAGCTCTTCAGTCTTCACTACAAGAAGAGCAGTTGACCTCCACGAACCAGCTATGAGAGTGGAAGTTACAACATGAAGCAACCACTAGTAGACGCAGCGAAAATACTGATGCCACCTCTGAACATTAAATTGGGTCTGAGGCATTCAAGTAGATCCAAGGGCTGCATCCAAAATTGCCAGAGCCAAAGAGGCAAAAATAAAAGCCGGGTATTTGTGGCACTTGAAGTGAAACGACTGATGTGATTATTGCCATCGATTTTCCCGTGATGTTGTCTAAGATTGAACAGACAGCTCGGGCGTGTTTTGTGTCTGTAGTCAATGGGTTCCTGGGAAAGCAAAAGGCAGAGAACTTGTGGATGCACATCACAAGATGGGCGGCAGCATGTCGCTGAAAGTACACGTAGGCCTACTACGTGCTCACCTTGATAAACTCAAAGATAACATGGGAGACTACTCCGAAGAACAAGGTGAAAGATTTCACCAGAATGTCAGGTCTTTCGAGGAACACTATAACAAACAGTACAACGAACTTGTCGTGGGGGATTACAGATAGAATCTTCCATGTGAAAGTGAACTGACTTCATCGCCAATCTCGAAAAAATATTTCTTTAGCCCGTGTTTCCCAACTTTTTAGACTCGCGGCAACCTACAGAAGAGAAATGCAATTTCCTGCACCAGGTAGCGAACCCATAGCAATTCGCTTCAAGGTTTGATAACATTTTGAAAATGTATTTTATTGGTATATTGAAAAACGTATTAACATTTTGGCACACATGCGTATGGTAACTGACATCCTGGGGTGTCGGTTGGGAACCACTCAGGCCTGTAACCAGCGTGGATCACCAGGGGGGCGAAGAGTCTTGTGAGAGGCGCCCAAATTTTTTAAACTATATGCAATAGTTTTAAACTATGTCCAGCACATTTTTCCAGGGGGGTCAAAAAATTTTGCAGGGGGGTTTCGCGCCCACTGCGCCCCCTGGTTACAGTCCTGGAACCACTGCCCTAGATGTAAATTTTGAGTGCTGTAAAGTGACGATACATGCTCTTTTTGACCAAACACTTGGGTCTTCAGGCTAATTTTGACCAAAGGCTCAGGCCTTCAAGCTGCGGTATCATGTTTACGTAATGAGATCGTTTTCCATGCTCGTATTCTTTTTGTTAATATAATATTTTAGGAACAAGGTCCGAAAACGATATTTGTCATTATTGTTTTATCATAACAATGCAGAAAACAACAAGTAAAATTCAATTTATCACCATTATATTTATTTAAGAAGATATAGCTGGATAAATCGCTTAAAAAAGCAAAAAAAAAACAAATTTATCTCATGACGTCAGAACCGAAGTTTGAACTTTTTCAATGCTCATTTTTATCGATTTAGGTGATAATACATCAGAAAATAATAGTTTTAACCCAAGGACAAATTTTGTGTTACACAGTAATTGAATAGATGTTAGGTTGATAGATCCGCGACTGTTGTCGTGTTCAGCTCTTGAAAGGAGTCTGAAAATTATTGGTATAAGATTTTCCAGGCTTCAGCATGGTCTATTTTAAAGAAACTTGCAAATGATGTAAAAGCTTTTAGGTGATAAAATACATAAGAAAATTATTTCGGGAAAAGAATTGTTAACTTCAACGCAGAAATTTTAGGTCTAGTTACTTTTTTAAGATGTTGTGAATATTTTTGTCAATCTAGTGATTTTTGCAAACACGCTTGTGGCAACACTGACCATGCCCGATTCCCACAGGCAAGCTTTCCGCAAGCAGACGCGCAAACAGGCGAATGTACTAAACGATAAAGATCTTCGTAAGAAAACACACGATTGACTTGAAGGATTCCGTTCTTGTTTCGTTGTTCTGAAAACTTTTGAAATGCCGCTGCCTTTCGTATTTCGTTTTGGTCCATTCAAAAGAAGCGTTACCTGTTTGGTGAACAATCACGTTTTATCATCACTTTCTGAAGAATTTACCCCAGTTTTTTTCTATTGAATTGTCGCCGACATCTCACATACTGCCTTGCTTCAACATGTGAATAATAGCCTTTTATCAATCGCCTACTACACATAGACATAAAATAAAAGAACACCACCTTGTCGCGCGCTCAAATTTCCTCTTCGCGAGGCGGTTGAAATTGACAGTGCGGTCTTTCGTTCCAGGTGCCTTTATGCCCCAAGACCCCTTCCAAGTCCAAAACACTCGTGGAGGAAGCTACGTGGACTTGCAAAATCACGTGATTGCCCCGCCTGCTGAACCAACGTATTATGAAAGTCCGCGTCATCGTCATCAATTCGGTAATACTTGTTCAACAGGCCATGCAGTGCATTGTAGATGTTCCACATGCGAAAGCTAGTTACGGTTAAGTTTTCCTGACTACTTTAGCAAGGACGGTGTAAATTGTATCCGTGAGCATGGGCGTCGGAAGGATTTTTTCCTGGAGGGGGCAATAGTGGATCTGTTCAGGGGTGGCCACAAGGATTTTTTCAGGGTGGAAGGACAACAGTGGTGAAATTTTGTTTTACCTATTCGAAACTAAGAGAAAAACACTATTCTACTAAAAAATATAATAGGAAAATATAAAATTCAAAATTCAGGGGGGCCCTCTTTCAGCCTCCTCCCATTTTCTGACGACCATATCCATGAGATACGGTTAGCACTAGTCGGTCATTCGGGGAACACCCGAGACCAGCCACATGTTCGTTCCATTCAATTTCTCGTCTCACTTTAAACCTCAGCAGAAATTTCAAAAACCGCTCGGTTACCTTCCCATCAGAGTTTTCCCCTCGTCACGAAACCGTCCATTCGGAAACTGGAGAACCCAAAAGCGTCCACAGCACCCCTGGAAAAGCTACAGCGGCCAGGCGCCTTGACAGCAAACCACCCTTTCCGACCCCTCCCCGGGCGCCGAAAACCGCAAGAGATGTGGATTATATCGAAATGAACAAAATGAGGTGAGTCGCTTCGGTGGTGCGAACGGTTTAGTCCAGTGGTTCCCAACCGAGGTACAGCGGCACCCTAGGGTGCCATTCGCAATACTGAAGGGGTGCCGCCAGAAGAGACGTCTCTCAATATATCATTAAAAATACACGGGTGCCCTAAATTTTATTTTTTCCTGTAGGCTGCCGCAAACCCAAAAAGGTTGGGAAACACTGGCTCAGTCAAACATTTGTAGCCTCCGTTTCTCAGATTAAAGCAGAAAGGCGGCAAAAAGTACCGGAGAATGAGTTTTATTTCGTTGCTGAAATGTTGTTTGTTTTGCCGAATCAGTTCTGCAAAGTGTTGCACGACTCACAGCAATCTCACAAAGTGTGCGCAGAAAGACGCTGCAGGGCAAGACACGCGACATCTACACACGCAGGAAGCTGTAATGGTTGCGTAGCAACAGACACTTTGCGCGTGCGCATTCGTACGTCGCAGCCCACTGCAATAAACTTTCACCTGGCGCTTCTTCAGCAAATGCTTTTCGTTCAGACTCGGCCGCAAAAGCAACTCCGCCTCGTATCTGGAAATGTACGCGAAGCGCGTCAAGCAGCAGAACGGCCAGGAGCGGCGCAAGTTGCCAGGCGACGACAAACAGCCCAGGTCCAGGGCGGACACGGACAGCGTCCAGGTCAGAGTCGCTCTGCGATTTCGTGGCCGAGAGCTGCGTGACTGATGCAGCAGGACTTTCGACCAATCGTTTATTTCAGCGTCTCTCTTCTGAGCCCTTCCAGCATAGGGATGCATAGCATGCTGCAGTGCCTTGTTGCAGGCGATCCTTTGTCTGAACCGTTACTCAATTATTAAAACAGCCTTATTGTTTTTCTTTCTTGCGCTTGAACATCTTTTTTGCGATGGAACGCAAAATAATCGGGTGATAGGTGTTCGAGCCACAACTTCTGCGCCTTTCCGCCGAATTTAGCAACTTTTCTTTGAAATTGCTGACATAGCTATTTACGGGACCAGTACCAGGTTCGAAAATTTGGTTTCGAAACGGACCGAACTTTCCGCCACTCCATCTTTCAAGTGCGAAGTTAGCAACCCTATATTTCATTTGTTGAAAAACAATTCCTTTTGATCGTGGGAAATCTCCACGCCATTGCTTTGACCTGCCACTACAAAGGGCAAAAACTTCACGTTGAAACATAGGCGTAGCCAGGGAGGGGCCAAAGGGGCCATGCCCCCCAAATTTTTGGAAAATATAGTCATTTTGTGCTTTGAGAGGCGTTTTTCCAAACAAAATAGTGTTATTCGCCTAAAATCAAATATTTTGGCCCACCCCAAAATTTTTGGGCTGGCTACGCCACTGCGTTGAAATGGAATGACACATGCTTATGGCGTGCTAGATATGCAGATGGTAGAGAACCACTGCATCTTCCTGTTGTAACTACGAATACGAGAGCGCTGTACACTTCAAAAAATCAAATGTATTATCGCTGGCCGCCATTTATCAGAATTTGGACACTACACGCAGTTTATCAAGGCTCCCAGGCTTGTTTTTGCTGAATTTCTTCATTGCGTATCAAGAGCAACTTTGCGGGTAACCTGTGGCAGGCTAAAGATGGCTTCACACAGAATCCGCTTATGGTTTACGAACCGGCTTTTATGGCCAACGGCAGTCTTCACACATGCAGCAAGATCACCATCGCCGACAACCACAACAATCCGGCTTACTTAAACCAATTTTAAGTATGCCGTAAGCCGTTCGAGACCGAGAAAATGCAGCCGGATGCGGCCAACGGAGCATGTGCGAAAACTGCCGTTGGCCATAAGCCGGTCCGTAAGCCGTGACCGGATTCTGTGTGAAGCCGCCTTAACACTGTGACAACCCAAGTACAAACGTATATCTTGGTGCTTGCATTTTGGAATTCGCTGTATTTTGATGATCTTTTTTTAGTAAGTACATTGAAAACGGCTGGCTGTTTTTTATTCTGACACAAGTTTGTAGATAAACTGAAAACACTATACCTTCCCTGTCGCACTCAACGCAAGCAGGTTCTGGTGTTGCATTTTAAATAACTGGAACGGGGAAACCGGACCGACCGATTCGAAAACGACTTCAATGGCTAAGTCAGTCCTGTTTATCGAAAATCTTTCCGTGTGGCTGCACTGGTGGTCATTATTTACTGGCACCGCTATTTCCTGCACGCTGCACAGGTTTTCGGAAGAGTACAAAATTTTGTGAAAAGGCGGTCACTGACAAATAATAACGTTTACTCGGCAAATCTAAGACGAAGAGTTTTCAGCTGAAACAAACCAACGCTTCCTGTTTTCGTGGATTTTGTCCAGAAAAGCTACACTGCTTAATTTCGGGCTTGCCAAGGGGTTGTAATACCGTTGTTCCTCAGATCGTTTAAAGCTACGTTTGCAACGCAGGCATTGTGCTTATCGCCAGAAAAATGTTCAATAGGTCTTGTTTCATTTTCGGAATCAACTTTCGATTAAGTTTTTAAAAATAGAAAGTTTTTCTTTACTAGGTTTGTACTTACTTCTTTCGGGGTGCCAGGAATGGTCTGCAGGGGCCCATGTCTGCTTACTGCGCGCGCTACGGGTCACTGGGCTATACGTCCGTTAGTGGATGATGTGTTGGTAAAGGGTTAGTGGCTATTGACAGCCCCACGCGTAGTGGCTTTCCTTGCACCCATTCGTTAACGCCGACCACACGTAGCTGGTAAGGACACAGTACCGTTTTTAAAGTCTTAATATGACACCGACATGAGAAGCTCATGAACAGTCCACTCTGCAGCTCAGTCGATTTGTGGTCTTGAAACGGGTTTAAAAAAACATCGGTAGGGTCGCGTTCAAAGTTGAGGACCTAACTTGTTTTTTCACCACCCCTCCCATGTTCTTCTCATTTTGGTTTCTCCTCCAAATGGATCCAATTGACAATTTCTGACTTTTGTGCGCAGAATCTTGAACCTTCGATGAGGACCCTCAGAAGCCACAGCGATGTTCAAAAAGAAAACACAGATGGCGTTGGCTTGGAAGACAAATGGAAGCTGCAGGTCTGTGTTGCTCTTCCCAGAAATCCACTGCGCTTGTTCTGCTATCCTAAATTGGAGAGATTTCGTCAACTAGCTGATATTTTTCATTTATTTTCAAAAGCTGCGTCAAAACCACGCCATAGTTCTATAAGAAATAGCCTTAAGCTTTTGCTACTGGCGAAACTATTAACCTTTTTCGTAGAAGACGTTCGGCGGCCAGTACAAAGCGTTCCGGTGTTTTTCTTGGCTCAGTCAAGTTCTGAATTTAACGAGAAGCCTCCCCCCCAACCCGTACGCCAGTCATCTCGCCACCGAACGAGCGCACTTGCACGAAGCCCTAAGGAAATACAAAAGAAGGGCAAAAGAAAAAAGTTTTTGTTGCAGGCCGAACGGCTGAGAGCGATAAAAGAAAGAAAAACGAAATCCAAGGCGCCGGCAAGACAAACTCTGCGCGAAGTCCTGAACACTTCGGGCCGAACGACGATGCCCTCCGTCAAACCCGAGGAGGTCGTCAGCAGCAACCAGCGCAGTTCCGGTGAGTGGTTCTGTGATCGCGGCGTCGCGAAAAGGGTCCCGCTTGCAAACGATGAGGCTGAAAGCGTCAAGATACACGACAGTGCCTCCGTACAAGGTGTTTTACGATGGTAAGGCTGAACAGGGCAACAGGGTTTATGAGTCGACTCGCAGGGCAACGTTCATATATGTCAGGCATCGACGTACGCTCGCTGACTGCTTCGGATCGGCCGTCGGTCGCAGACGAAGCGCTGTATAGGTCGTGCGAGGTTGTTGTTATAAAAAGGGACTTCTACCCGCTGTTGGGCTGGCAGTGAGAATCGTGACAAAGTCGGGAAACATTTTACTGACCTCGTTCGACATCGATGCAGGAACAGGCAAGTTTTCGGGTGTGCGAAGGATATTTTGCCCGAATTTTCCCAAATTAACTGTAGCGCTGGGTTTGTTTTACACGGATTGGTGTGCGCTGTCACTAATGAAAAAAGAACCACGCGACGAACTGTGCAATCCCTGTGTTTCGCTTCCAAACGCAGCCTGTAGCAGGTTAATCATGTATTTTGCGGTGCAGTTGAACGCTTGAGGTTGAAACCCTCCAGTTGACAGTTTTCACTTATTTACATTCGCATGAACTTTGATTTATGCCAGGGGTGTCAAACTGGCAGCCTGCGGGCCAAATCCGGCCCGCCATGACCCGTTTTGTGACCCGCGTCGTGTCAGTTTTGTGCTTGCATTAGGCATGACAGAGTTACGTTCATTATTATGTCATAGCAAAATTACGTTTTTGGTTTATCTATACCAACGGTGCACAACCTGCGGCCGCCTTCGATAATGAAATTTGCGGCCGTCCACATGTAATTTAAAATATAAGATTTGGCGGCCGTGCTGGCGTTTATTGAAGCAAAACAAAGACAAGAAAATCAGTCGACACGATGCGTAACAATCTGGATGGTGATGTCACAAAGAGTTATAGAATGAATACGCAATTTATGTTAGAATGTGTTCTGTGTTGGTTGGCACTTGGCAATGTCTCATAAATATAACTCGAACTCATTGACGGCCGTACTTCATATAAATAAAAGTAATGCGGTCGGCAATAACAAAAGGTCGTATACCCCTGATCTATACATTCGTCATTATTGGATGTTCCGCGTTGGAATGCTTGTGCAGTTTTCTTGACCTGACGCTTCACGCTAGAGATGGCACGGGCCGCTAACAGTCCAGTCTTCGGGCAGTTCGATAAAGGTTTTGAAACAGTCCCTTAACAATCTTTTAGCGGTGACGTCATTACGGGCCGCTGCGGTCTGCTCGCCAATTAGGTGAAAATTTTTGTTTTTGCAAAGTTTCAAAATCTCATAAGGAAATGTTTTGCTACTGTTCTCTCCATTTTACCGTTCTGCTAATGTTCTGTTTCACTTGTTTCCACGCAAACCAGTGAACCATGCTATGAATCAATCAAAGCAGCAAGCACTTTCATTTATAGTCTGTCGCCGAGGCTCAGGCAGAACCGTCGCCAGAAAATTTTCAATAGGGAGGCTGTGGGTTTGTCCGGGTGGCTTGACATTCTAAAAATTGACAAAAACTCCACTGATTTACAGTGTTTCATGTTTCAATTTGGGGGGATTGGAGCTTTGTTTGGGGTCTAAGCCCACCAAAGCTCCCCGTGGCGACGGGACTGGGTTTAGGTTTAGGACAGTGTTATCAAACTTTCTCTGGCCATGTACCCCTTCAGCATTTCGATAGATGAGCATATAGTCTACCCCTAAAATTTCTTATGACACAAAGGCTGTGGAAAGTAACAAGAATGTAGCCTCTTTACCAATAAGCATATAATGATTTTGAAAATAATATTCACTGATGTATGTATAAATATTTCGAAATGAATAATATGTAAACATATTTTTCCCTTCTATTGCTAACCTCAAATGTACCTCTTCGGGTAGGCAAATGCACCCCTACTAGCATAGGGGCACATGTACCCCAGTTTGGGAACTCCTAGTTTAGGATTAGGTGTTAGGTTTAGGTTAGGGGTTAAGGTTTAGGTTCAGTATGTTACTAGCAAGTGTAGTGCAGCCTAGCACACACTTGTCGTGTGTTAGTGTCACGTTACAGGCGGCGGACGAATAAGTTTTCAAAAATGCTCTGGCGGACCTATAACCATTAAGACTATATGGTTTTATTGTCCAAAAGACAATGAACTGAAAACTTAAGTGCTGTTACTTTGCTTTTGAGGTTACGGTAAATTACGGGCCGGTCCGGGCCAGAAAATAACTTGTGGTTTAGCATAGACGGGCCGGGCGGTTTCTTGTAAGCTCTGGACGGGCCAGGCTGCAAAAGTGCTGGCCCGTGCCATCTCTACTTCACTCATTTCAACTCACGTGATCCCCAGTGATCACGTACATGTGAATGATTCGAATGCCTTTATCATTTGCGTCCTAGTTGATTAATTCATTGCTTAGCAACAAGTTCACGTCCGTACTATGCAATGAAGCGTGACGTTGCCCGGTTGCTTTAAAGTCTTTTTCAGAAAGTGCATTTTAACGCGAGTTTTTGCTAATATTTGAAATTGCAAGTGGCTCCTCTCTCGTTGCAGTGCCTTAGCTGCTCGGAGATGCTACATATTGATAAGCTTGGCATGGGAACTGTTGCCAGGTTAAGTTTCATCGATTTGAACAATGCGCATTGAGTTTAAGGGTCAAATATTCGCAAAAGCGAAGAACGTCGTCAAGCATGTTTAAGCGCGTAAAACCAGAGAAGACCTGTTCAGATATAAATCCGGGAGTGCGATAACTTGGACCGAAATGTCTGCGGGCCTCTTCATCCGGCGCGTGATCGTGAATTGGCCGCCGGACTGAACTCATTTGCCCCGCACATGCAAACGACTTAAACCCGTGGAAGCAAGAAAAACTTTCTCTCTGTTACGAAGGTCTGACGACATCACCGCGAAGACGCGGTTTATACGTCGACGATGACGACAGCAGCGACTTCAGCGACCACCCTGCTTTCGCCGCATTCTCGCGACACCCGGACGAGCGAAATCTCCCCCATCATCCCCCTCGCTTGCCCGTCCATCCCCTGCAGCAGGTTCCAAACCACGCCTTCCATCCGGATTCGGACGGATTCGATTCGTCGGGCTTCTCGTCCAGTTTCCGCAGCAGCGGCAGCGACGACCGGTCGGACGGGTGGGGGGGTTACCGCCCGGATCGCGGCCACGCCGAACCGAACCGTCTCCCTCAGTACTTCTACGTCGACCCGCGCGAGGCCGCCGGCCAGAGGTTCGCGCAGTCCCAGCATGGGCCGCAGTCCTTTCATTCGAGTCCAATGATGCAGGTATCTCGTGTTTGACGCCAAACAGCATCCATTGTTCTCCCTGTGGCTTTCATTTAGGGCTGCCCTTGTTCTTCACTGTTACGCTGAGCCTGGCACGATTCAAGTTTGGAAAATTATTGCAGCCGGTGAAATCAATGAAACTGAATGCGATAAAAAGTTAATTTTAACTGCAGCTGATATTTTCACTCTGAAAAGGCGAAGAACTTCGTAGTAAAAACATTAAATTTGTTGAAATCTTGCACGTTTTTGCTTCAAAATCTTCGAAGCTAAATAAATCAAAAAACCTTTGCTGCATGGTATTTTTAAGTAGTTCACTTTGATCATTCCGCTAATAGTTTGCTTTTGTCCAGTCCAAGCCATGCACTTTCAACACGCTTTTATTTCGACATTAACGATAGTGACGCCATAATCGACAGCATCAAAAGAACTTCTCCTGGCTGCTACTCAGTGCTTCTACATCAACGTATACATATATAAACAGCAGCGTGTTTCTCAGGCTTACCAACATCGCTACGGCTGGGATCGAATCACCGGCTACAACCAAGTGCCTCTACCCCCGAATCCCCCGGCCAACCCCCTGAGTCCACGGGAGCATTCCGTCACGCAGCGACCCTTCGACTTCGAGCACCCGATTCGGCGCCAAGACGTGTCGTCGGATTCGACGCTGTCCAGCATTGGACGTACCTCGTCGAAGAAACGGGTCAACTTCGACCCGTCCGTTTTCGGCCAAACAAGCTCCCGGATTCCGGTTCCATCGGGCCCGCACGCGGCGTACCGGTACCCGGTCCCACTGCCACCAGCGCCGTCGGCTGAGGGGAACGTCCTGCGGCCGGCCCATCGCGCCGAGTCGGGTTCATTGGACAACCCCTCCTCTTTCTACCAACGCGGGGGAGGATGGTTCCCTGCCGTGACTGGTGAGACTTCCGGGTTGTTTGGCGATGAATTAAANTTTTTCATCAAAAATATTTAAGCTCAATGACTTTTTCGCGTAAATTGAAGACTGCAACCNGTTGCAAACCCACCAATCAATAATAAACAGGATAACGTTGCAACAAGCAATACATCGCGGTTCGAGGAAAGGGTCTCAATCCAACGTGACCTAAAAATAACTTGGAAAAGCCGACAAGATTGAGGCCTTAAATTTGTTGCCAGACACAAATCGCAATCATTACAAAGAGGAATTTCGGACATGCAGCTTTTGTCTGAAAATATCGGGGATCAAAGAAACCACGCCACTGTTTTTTTTTTTATCTGGCATCAAGAAGTCTCTTGCAATAAAAATAAATTGGAGGGCTGTGCAATGAAAAGCGAGGAGTCTGAACAAATATTTGCCCAGCAACTAGTTTCATTCGCCTCCGACTTGCGTACACGAAAAGCGGAAGCGCTAAACAGCCTTACACTGAAAATCACGGCCAATGAAACAGATACAAACGACATATTGCAAACGTTTCGATAAGTCCTCAACGTTTGCAACATGTCGTTTGTATCTTTTTCATTGGCCGCGATTTTCAGTGTAACTCCGACTTGCGATTTGACAAAAAGCAAAGCACATGTCGTTTTTGTTAAATGTTTGCAGACAGGGATGCCGGAGCAGCAGTAGGGCAGAAAAAACTTGACGGCAATATAAACGTATTGAAAACAAAAAAATTGCCACCGATTTTGGTTGTTTCTCCTCAGAAACAATGTTGACCTCAAAAATGGTGACAGATTTTTAAAAAACCATTCTGAATTTTCTGGGTACGCGAATAGCTGCAATAAATTTGTTTCAAATCTTTCTTGCTAAACCACGACATTACCGATGATGCTGTTGTAAAAAGGCACCGTAGCCCCCGTTGCCCCCCCCCCCTTTTTGAAAGCGAAGAGGGGTCAACGCCCCCGTCATTCCCTCGCTCTCCGGCGTTCCTGTTAACAGAATTCGCCCATTGCCCCACCGCGCGACACGTCATGCTTCCAAGCCTTTGATCGTGGCCGCTGAACGTCTTTTCGCAGGTTCGGGGACGATCACCCAGCAGCACCCAAGCGTCCCCGTCCTGCCGCCGATTCTCGGGGCGAAAAAGGACCGGGACGGAGCGAAGAACTACAGCAGCGCTCCGGAGAGTTCCCGGCTCTCGGACGACGACGGCGACGTGGGTTATCTCGAGCGGCACAAGCAGAAGAAAAAGAAGCCCGGGTACAAGGTCAGTCGCTGCTCCCGACTTTCCGACCAGCACACCCCGCTGCTTGGCTCTCGTTTGCCGAACCACCCAGTACCAGTCAATTTTTACTGGCCTGTTCGGTGCGAGAAAGCTGGTTTTGAAATTTCGCTGCTCCATGCGTCAACAACTGTGCTTCGCCGCTTTGCGTCTGTTCGGAGTATGAAGGAAGCATGGGGATGCTCGAAGCGGGTTTTGAAGTAACGAGTTGAACGAAAACGAAAGCTGCGCTGTAAAATTGTGCGATCTTTTTTAACAGACGCGAATACTTGCACACCAGCTATCTATGGTATTAACAGTAGTAAAGTATTTTTATTCACAACTACTACTGGTTTAGTGGCAAGTTCCAAGCTGTCAGCTTTTTTGGGTTGATGTCTGCGTTTTGGTTGCAAAGAAAAATTGCGGTAGTTGTTTTTTTATCATGTGTGAATCTGAAGATTGACTGTAATCAAATGCAAGCAATGACTCTGGTCGCGCAAATTTATAGAAGGCCGGTAAGCAGGTGAATAAAGCTCAGTGTTTCAACAGAAAGGTACATTGTTACAAACATAAAACAGTCAAGCCCGCCACTGCGATACAGATAAAAATACTGTTTTTCGCTCAATAAGAGCATTTCCCAATATGCTCAATATTCTGCATTGCAAATTCTTTGTTTGGGCCGTTAGCGAGCAAACGTAACTGTGTCTTCCTTGCAATCTGACGTACGCAACAAACTGCATGCCTCGAATTGACCGAGCCTGACCTTTTGTTGTTTTTTTTTTAGTTTTTTTATTGAGAAGCAGATTAGCATTAGTCTGCTGCTGAGGCAACATTTGCTTGAGTTTTGTTATTGGGAATGTAGCAGCCTCAGACAGCATGGATTGTGTCTGTGCTGGTTATAAACTGGTGAAAGAGAAAGTGTTTTTTCGCAGCGATATACGCTGGAAGATTACAAGAACTTGAAGAAAGACCATCTGAACGTCGGCGGCCTTGGCCCTGACCTTGTGGCAGCGAAGGAAAAGGTAGAAACCATAATGCTTTTACCGCGACTTGACTTACGTTCCTCAACTTACTTGTTCATTGCATTACGCCATGCTGGGTCCACTTACACGATTCTCTTCAGCATTGCAAATGAAACTCCGCGTCAGAGCTGGTTGCTGCCATTTGCTCGTATCTTTCGTTGAGTAAATAATTCCGTTGTGTTTCGCCATTCGTTGAAAAGTTCTTCGCGAAGCCGTAAAAGCTTTCGAGCGCTTTGATGATTCGTACACCGCAGTGGGCTCACTAAATCCTGTCTTCGACTTTCCTAAAAGTTGCAGTTCGACTAACCTTCTCTTTCCGGATGTTGCGCTCTTTCAGTTTGCGTCAGACTTGCGTTGACTCTCTCTAGAACAGTGGTTTTCAACCTTTCTTTTGTACCCCAACCCATTATAGCAACCCACTATAGCTCAATGACCCTAATCTAAGACACGAATAAAGCAAATGTAATACAGCTGTGTACACAAAATACCTACTCGCAACCCCTCCAAAAATGGTTGAAAACCACTGCTCTAGAGCAATTGGTTCTCCAACTTTATTAGTGATGTACCTTTTGGGCAATATTTTGTCTGTCAAGTACCCCTTGACTGTAATCATGAACACGATAGTTGGAAATGTACCTATTATCGAACCTTTACGTTAAAATTTCATTATGAAGACACTTAAAAAATTCGTGCACCCCGTGGAGCGCGTTTGCGTACCCGAAGGGGTGCACGTACCCCATTGGAGAACCACTGCTCCAGAGCAGGAGCGTCCAAACTTCCCTCAGAGGGCCAGATTTGATCACATGAAAGCGGCCGCCGGTCAGCATTCCCTTCCTCCGACATTTTTTAAGGTTAGCTTAATTCGAGCATTTTGCTCAGGTTTTGAAGCAGAATCATCCCTTTGCTTCGGCTGTTGTGCTCGCTCTCGGCACATCAAAGCACAACGGGAAACGTCGTTAAGTAGCGAGAAACCGCCGTCGCTCAGGAACAGAAGCGTAATCCTGGCGTGGGAGGGCAGCATATAACGTAGTTTTGAACGAGAGCAGCTGGCCATGTGAATTGTGCTTGTGGGCCGCGCTTTGGACGCTCCTGCTTTCGAGATGCTAACTCCACGAATATTGTTTTTTTTTTGTTAAAATGTCACCTCTACGGCCAATATATCAGTGTATCTCACCTGGGTCTGGCATTACTTAACTGGCTCCAACAAATGTTTTCGAGCAGATGGGGAAGGTCGAGCGCGCACGGAAGTACGCGGAATTCATCCGCCAGCAGCACATGAGCGGTGTCAGCTCGCGGAGGAATACGTCCGACGATGAGGCGCCTACTGGGGGTGAACAGTACGTCAGTGACGCGGAAAAGCTGAGATTTGTCGTTGGAGCGGATAGCGAGGAGAAAAGAAGAGAGAAGCAAGAGAAGAGAAAGAGGGTAAGCGGTGGCTCAAAGAATTTCCAATCATGTTTGTGATTGAAATTTGAAACATTTCACTCTCGCGAAAACGTCTCATCGAGAAAATGCTGATGTGCGCTTATTTTTTTCAAACTTTGGATCGAACCGGACCGCTCTTAAACTTCAATCGATTTCCGAATCGAGCGAAATAGATGATGGAGTCGAAAGCAGAACATTAATTGAAATCAAATCTGAGTCGTTCATTTGCACGCTAAGATTTCTCTATCTGAGTAGAATATAATTATGGCTTCCTTCTAGTCGTTTTGCTTCAAACGCTCCTTTCGTTTTTCCGCAGGCAATAGAATACGCTCGCAATGTTCCGAAGCCAAAAGCCCCGCCCACCGAACTGTCGTCACTCAAGGCGGCCAGCCAATCATCCGTCGCGCATCATCACCAAGACGAGGATGACGATCAGGAAGCGTCACCGGACTGGGAGCTGATGCAGTTGCAGGCCTTGAGAGAGAGACACGAACGAGAGAAGGCGATGGTGGCCCACCTGTCGTCCAGCGTTCGGATGTAGTGACTTTTGGCAGAGAAGCTTAGTGCCGTGAGCGCGTGCTCACTGTACGGAGAGAAAGATTACCTGTAACAGCGTCAGTGATGTGATCACCTACGCTCTGGCGCGTGAGCATTGCCGGCCGCTCGCTCAACGACCTAGTATTAGTCTTGTTTGGATGGAGATTTTTTACAGTGCCTTGGTAGTCTTTCGTCTTTAAGGTAACAGGCGATGGAGGCGAGTTGTGCACTTCAAGAGAATTGCTACTTCCCATCCGATTCTATATTTCCCAGTTGGAAATCACGTCACAAATTATCTTGCCATGACTTTGGTCAGAGTTTTCGTCGAGCGGGAAGTCTGGCTTCTCAGTTGCAGCAAAACACTCAGCTGTGATTCAGCTCGGCCTGAAACAACCGTTTTGTGTTTCGGGCGCCCCCCCTTCGTCACTCCGGCCCTGCTCGCAATCATACCTTCTTTTTCCAGGCGCTCCTAACAAGAAGTTTTTCAATATGCTAATGTCCGTAGCAAGAGGTCACTTGCAGTTGAGAGAAAAAAGTTCTTGCAATACACGATCCGTGTGGTTCATAGCGTGCGCGAAACTTGTATCAGTAGGATGTGATTGCAACTCCAAGGCCATTGTCGCGCCAGTGGTGCTCATCTTCCCCGTCAAGGTCTTGTGAACCGCTGTCAAGTTTTATTATCTGTTTTGTTCGCTGCTCTCCTTGCACTGGAAGGCGTTTTCTTCACAAACACAGGTTTCTGCGTTTCTGGATTGGCAACTTTTGCCTGCGACGCGTTTGTAAGGCACTGTGAGGATAAACCCGATACGACGCGTCGTCAGGTGTTCTGGAATTTCACTTTTTGTGGAGTTTGTCGCTGAACGTTCGCCTGGATCAGAAGATTCGTTCAGAATTGTGCCAGCTCGCCAAATTGCTGAAAAAATTTAGCACGCCAAGAAACTTTGTACGCCCAGCGCGTAGTACAGCCATCTTTCCCGTCCGTTTCGTTTGAAACCGTTGATAGCAAATTGCGACTTCTCGCTCGCTGCGTTCTCTTCCGATGCCGATTTTCTCGCCCAGTTAGGCAGATTTTTGGCCCAGGTGAGATGTCCGTGTTCCCGTGCGTTTCTCTTCACTTTCACGCTTTTTGTCTGAAAAAGCGGGACTTGCAGTTTTATGCGTGTGCGAAATTATTTACAAAAGTTTCGATGTGTTTGTTTAAGACTCTATCCTGGTTTGAAACAGAAGTTAAGCAAACACGACTAGCAAAGATATTTGAAAATGGTTGTTATGGCAATTGACGTTGGAAAATTTTTAAGTACGTGTGTATTATATCAACTTGTTTCCGTCAATAAGCTTGAGTTGCTTCTGAGTTATCGGTGGTTTCGCGAAAACGTTTGCTTGCGTTCTTTTGCGATCTGTCATTGTGTTTCTGGTGGACGCAGTGGCGTATCCAGACTTGGCTTTTTGAGAGGGGGTCAAAAACATGACCTCAAAATACATTAGCACATTTGGTTAGTTCATCAATCCATCGATGATACCATTCCATGACTTCAATAATTCGCAACCGGGGTAACATACTTTCCATAATTTCTATTGCAAAAGAGAGTGAACAACAGATGAAAAACAAAACCAACGGCCGTCCTTTTTTCCCGAATAAGGATATAACCAAAAAGAGTCAGCATTGGTTTGTTTGCCCTCATTTCTTCCTTCTGCAAGTTAAGAAGGGATGCGGAACAATATTACTTAAAAAAGGGTCTGTGGTGGTTTGGTTGAATACTGCACGAAATTGACCTTCCCCGGATCCGCTATTATAGTCCCACAATATTCTGTTTTTTACCGTGTGGCAAGTAATCCAACTGCGCTTAAAATGTGCAGATTTTCACCTTCCGTTGTTATTCGTTACGTAGGCGGTGTTTTGACGGTAAGATGAAACAGGATGCAGCTCGTGGCAGTCGTTTGAAGATCTGATAATATTCGGAAGGGTAATACTTGACTTTTTCACCGAAAATCAGTGAGCGTAGTCATGACAAGTAGAAATGCTGCTCTTTGGTACAGTTGCTTGTTGAATGCCGTTAAATTAAAGTAGGATCGAAGTAAATACTTAGCCTTTTTTCTTTTTTTCAATTTCTCAAACTTGGACGAATTGTTTGTATTAATTTTTACTTTTCTGGTCTCCTTGCTGCAAGGTTGAGGATGCTTTCAGTCATTTACTGACAGCCTTTGATTAGGTATTTTAACGCCATCACTTGGAGTGTATGAGTCCAAAAAGCTTCCTATCGATGCACCTGAGTGGGCCAATGAAACCCACCAGCATGTCAGCTCCCGTCGACACGCGCAACAAGCTTTTGCTGGTAAGCTTGTGGTGAGAAAGTGCGTGTCAAGCGTCCTCAGTCTCTTCGTACAACGTACTCTCCTTTTAATCGCCATGTTGTCTTTTCTCGCACACATTGTGAACCTTGGTCACTGTGCAGTTCAAAACTCTCAATTCGCGGCGAAAGTTTCGTTGAGCAATTTGCGAATGGTTTTGTAGGCTTCTGTGGAGTTGTTCAGTACTACAATGCGCGTAAGAAGTGTTCACGTTCAATTTGCACCCATGTACTGTGTTCTTGCTTCTTTTTGTTGCCCGCTTTCAAGTGCTCAGNGTATTTTTCTGNAGCGCCGCTCANTGGCGAAAGTCAAAAATCGCTACGTGGCGANACAGGAACGCGGCTGTGAATGCATTCGACTGTTGTGCGATGTAACTTTGCCTATACCTTGAAATTCGCAAAAGTTTAATAAATTAGAAAGGTGATGCATATTCTTTATGTGTGTTCGTTTAGCAGCTTCCGGATGCAGCCAGCAACCCAACTGCAGCAGTTTTGGCTGTGTGGTCTTGAGGATGATACATACAGTTGTGCACCGGGACCGGGACAGCAGAGAGTTTCGGCCAGCTGGCAAACATCATCCAATCTTCACGCAGTTTTCGGTTTCCACATCTGAAATATGTCCGTCTGCCACATCGGCAACAGACCCGCGAAAAGAGGGTTCCGATAACCTCTGGAAGGATGTTCGTCTCTCATTTGACATGCTGGGCGATCTATCCACGCCCCTGAATGAATTGCCAATGCGCTCTGAGCCAAAAGTGTACCTAAACTGGTCCGGCCGGATATACTATTTAGGCCACTGCTGGCCTACAGAAAACNCTATTTAGGACTACACTGCTATAGCCCATGCCCCAGCATTTTCATTTTTCATATGTTGCGGTTTTTGCATAGTANCTGATAACTCGGCCATTTTTTACGACCTAAAAAATAGAAAAATGTGATATGACTTGATATTTTGNAATATATGACAATGAATGATTTTCTTTNCAGGGCATCAAATTCATGCTAATCTAATCTCTGTAATTAGCAACTCGTATGTAAGCGATCTAACCCATAGTTAAACAACAGACATATGGGGTAATCGTAATCGATTAAACTGACCAAAAATGACATTTACTCATACATTACCAGTTTATTCGTAATCGGCGATTACTTTCGCGATTAAAGTTGGAATTCATCATGCTACGTCACTGTGCAATGTTCTTTGGTTTTGGAGGCTGGCTTTCCTTCTTTATCATCGTTTGTTATATGGTTATGTCTTATGGGAGGCCGTTTGCCTGTCTGCGGGCGTTACAGTCCAGCGGCAAGCACAGCTCTTGGTGACGAAGTTTCGCTTTGTTCCAACTAGCCTTCCTATTGGCCGCCAGACCTAATGTAGTGTCTAGTGCAGTGGCACTTAACCCGCGTGCACGCCTCCCGAGGCGAAAATAAATTTCCATGGAGCGAGAGCCCTTACGCGCTGAAGTATCTCACTAAAGTGTGATCAATAAATTTACCAAGAAATGCGTCTTGTTTTATAACCTATTTAAAGTCATGGGGGCTAGAAACAAAGAACAATTACTTCAAGGAAGTGCAGTAGACCAAAGGTTAAGACAGGTCCGTAGCCAGGTTTTAAGGTTCGGGGGTAAAATACATTTTTAGGGAGCAATATTTTTGTTTTCATTATATGTGTAACACAAAATTACCTGGAAACAATAAAGTTTGGGGGGAAATTGCCCCCGAATGCTCCCATAGCTACGGGCCTGATTTAAGAACCACTGGATTGGTGACATTTCGCAACACAAATTGAAGCTTGAGTTAAAAACGTGAAGACTGTAGACACTTCCATAGGCGTAACCAGGGGGGACAGTGGTCCATGGAATAGGCGTAGCCGGGAGGGGGGCAAAAGAGGCCATAGCCCCCCAACATTTTTAGAAAATATAGTCATTTTCTGCTTTGAGAGGCGTATTTTTAGACAAAATAGTGTTTTTCGCCTGAAATCAAACATTTTGGCCCTCCCAAATTTTTGGGCTGGCTACGCCACTTTTTGCGGCCAATGCCCCATCATGGACCAACAAACCTAGCTCAGCTTACCTGTCCATGAGAGACTTGGACGAAAACATGCTTACCATAACGCTTTAGGGTTTATTATTAACGTTAATATCGCATTCCTTTAATAATCATGGGCTCTGGAAGGCTAAGTCCTATTAGAGACTACAACACTAAAAGCTGCAGTCAATGTCACTGACCCTAGCTGCCAGCAACAGGACTACTGAAGCGGAACGATCCCCGGTGCGGTTCCACTTGCACAAGGGTTGCCGGAAGTGATTGAGCCAATTGATGTCGCATGTTGATTATCTGTGCAGC